>Ga0066369_10000023_pt1 | contig 48318 bp, 41 predicted proteins | sample Knorr_S7_td_Bott_FD_70972 | JGI IMG/M metagenome (GOLD analysis project Ga0066369, IMG submission 70972) | Marine microbial communities from Southern Atlantic Ocean transect - Knorr_S7_td_Bottom_ad_4513_LV_A | ecosystem: Environmental > Aquatic > Marine > Oceanic | place: Southern Atlantic... | reverse complement strand
TCGTGAATTACTTCAATCATGAGCGTTACCACGAGTCGTTAGATAATGTGACACTGGCTGATGTGTATCATGGCCGCCAAGAGGAAATCCTGGTTCAACGGGCGATCATAAAATCTCGCAAAATGAACCAGAGGAAGGTACAAAACCTGCGGTTAGCAGGATAGACTGGAGCAACCCTATGCAGAAAAATGTCTCTTAGGATTTAGTGTCAGTGGTCCCAAATGGGCTGACGACGTACACTTAGATTGCACGAAAACGATTTCTGAAACTATGGGTAATGTTTATCGACAATCTGGTAGAGAAGAGTCTGTTCGGGCCGGTGGCGCTCGTACCTCGGTGTGTGTGCACGAGCGGGTAACTGATCGCCCAATGGAGCAATCCCTGTCTGTAACATGCTGGAATCCTTTCCAGTACAGTGTGAAGACAGTGTAGTAGACTCAGATAGAAATCAGGAAGTTCAGCGAAGTTGCAGACCAAAAAAGGGGCCATAAGATATGTAGTTACCACGTAGTCGTGGTTGAGTATAACTGGCATGTCCGGGCCCGCCGCACGGGCTGAACCCAGCGGCGAAACTAGCTGGGGACAAACAGACGTTTACCGTGGCAGTGATTACTGCGCTTGAATAATCTGCCACAACTGCGCCGATCTCACCGGCATATCCACGTGGCGTACACCAAATTCAGCCAGCGCATTCACTACCGCATTGATTATGGCCGGTGGAGCACCTATTGCCCCCGCCTCGCCTGCGCCCTTGATGCCCAGTGGATTGGTGGTGCAGGGAACTTCGTTACGTTTGAATCGAATCGACGGTAGATCGTCGGCCCTGGGCATGGTGTAGTCCATGAAGGTAGCTGACAGCAGTTGCCCCGACTCCGGCTCGTACATGCAGCACTCCAACAGCGCCTGGCCCAGACCTTGGGCAATACCTCCGTGTACCTGGCCCTTCAACAAGAGTGGGTTTATGGCCTTGCCGAAATCATCCACCACGCTATAGTCGACCACCTCGACGGTGCCTGTGCCCATATCGATCTCGAGCTCGCAAATGTGGGTACCGTTTGGATAGGTGGAGGTAGTGGGAGCAAAGGTCTCGCTCTCATCGAAACTTGCGCCACCATCGGCAGGGGCTGCAGCCTGTGCTACAGATTGAAAGCTCTGGGTGCGATCGGTGCCGACTATGCGATACTCACCTGCCTCGAACTCGATGTCGGCCACCGCACTCTCCATCAATTCTGCCGCCTTCTCTTTTGCCTTCTCTATCAGCTTGAACGCCGCGGCATTTATCGCCGCACCACCGACCGGCACCGAGCGTGAGCCCATGGTGCCGCCACCGCTGGTAATCCGATCAGAATCTCCCGTTACGATTGTTATCTCCTCGAACGTCAGCCCCAGTCGCTCCGAAATAATCTGACGAAACGCGGTTTCGTGTCCCTGGCCGTTCGACTGCGTGCCGATATAGAGCGTCACCTGACCATCACCCCCTACTTCGAGACGCGCCTGCTCCGGTGCCCCACCAGCGCACTGCTCGATGTAACTGGCAATTCCGATGCCCCGTAGTTTGCCCCGCGCCCTGGCCGCCTCACGCCGCACCTCGAAGTCATGCCAGCGTGACATCTCCAGAGCATCATCGAGATTTTTCTGAAACTCTCCGCTGTCGTAGGTCGCTCCCAGTGAGGTTTGATAGGGCATCGCCTGGGCCGGGATAAAATTGCGCTGACGAATTTCCACCGGCGACAGTCCCAGGTCGTAGGCCGTCACATCTAGCAACCGTTCTATGGCATAGATCGCTTCCGGCCGACCCGCACCACGGTACGCATCCACCGGCGTGGTGTTGGTAAATACACCGCTCACCTGGACGTGGGCACAGGGAATTTTATAGCAACCGACCAGCATCCCCACGCCGGCAGCCGTGGCCACGAAGGGAGCGAAGTTGGAAAGGTAGGCGCCGAGATTGGCGGTGGTGTTTACCTTCAAGCCAAGAATGCCTGCATCTTTGTCAAGCGCGAGCTGCATGCGCGTGACGTGATCGCGGCCGTGACTGTCGCTGACAAAGGCTTCATTGCGCTCGGAAATCCACTTTATGGGTCGCTGTAGTTTGCGCGCCGCGTACAGCAGGCTCACATATTCGGGAAATACAAATATCTTCATGCCGAAACCACCGCCCACATCATCGCAGAGCACATGAATATCTGCTTCTGCCACATCGAAGATCGCGGTGGCCAGTATTCGGCGCATGATATGCACACCCTGGCAGGAGACGTGCAGCACCAGGCGTCCGGTCTCGGGCTCCACTGTGGCGATGGCTCCCCGCGTCTCTATCGAAGTGGGCACCACCCGGTTGTTGATTAATTCTAGCTCTACTATGTGCGCGGCGTCATTCATTGCCTCGGTGGTCGCTGCGGCGTCCCCAGTTCCCCAGTTAAAACAGCGGTTTTCCGGTGCCTGCTCCCATACCTGTGCGACACCGGCACTCATGGCTTTGTCAGTTTCAACCACGGCCGGCAGCGCTTCATACTCGACCCAAACCGCTTCGGCGGCATCCTGGGCCTGCATGGCGGTTTCGGCCACTATCATTGCCACCGCATCACCCACATGGCGAACCCGCCCTGCGGCCAGCGCCGGTCTTGGCGGCATGACACAGGACGACTCATCCTGATTCTTCACCGGCGCCAGGCAAGGGACATCACCAATGCCATCCGCCTTTAGATCCGCTACCGTGTAGATGCCGAGCACACCGGGCAGTGACAGCGCTGCCTCGGTGTCGATGGCGACAATTTTTGCGTGAGCGTGGGGTGAGCGCAGGAACACCGCCCGCGCCTGGCCCTCGAGATTTATGTCGTCGATGTAACGGCCCTGCCCTGTAGTCAGGCGCTTATCTTCGACTCGTGTCGCGCCCTGACCTATTCCAAACTTCTGCATTGCTGGTCCTCGATCTGTCTAGTTTTTTGAAGTCACGTTAACTCGGGCTCCCGCTTCAGGGTTTTCCCTGGAACCCCAGCCAAAGCTATCACAAAAATAATTTGCGGTCAGAGCAAAATTTAATTGTATAATTACGGCGTCGGAGTCCCTAAGAATCTGGTGTCTCCGACCCCTTTGCTCCGTCCCCTTTTTACGAGTTACAGCTACAATCTACACCCGGTAAACAATATTATGGAAATGAGCTTCGAACATCGCATCGCCGCAAGCCGGGAACAGGTCTGGAAGGCGCTTAATGACATTGAAATATTGAAGGCTTCCATCCCCGGTTGTGACAGCCTCATATCCGAAGAAGAAAACACCTTCAAGGCCCAGATAACGGCGAAGGTGGGTCCGGTAAAAGCCAAATTCAAATTCGATGTAACCCTCACCGACATTGATCCGCCCAATGCATACACCATTAATGGACAAGGCCAGGGTGGTGCTGCTGGATTTGCCAACGGCAGCGCCGCGGTGACACTGCGCGAAGATGGAAAACATACAATTCTTGCCTATCATGCCAAGGCCAATGTGGGTGGCAAGCTGGCCCAGCTGGGTGCTCGCCTGATTGATGGTGCGGCACAGAAAATGGCCAACGAGTTTTTTGTCAAATTCAGCGAGTTAGCAGCCAACCCGTCCTTGCTCGATGCTGCCCCTGCCCCGGAAGCAAAGCCGATATTGCCGACCTGGCTGTGGCTCGGGGCCTTGATTACGCTTACAGCCATGGGATTCCTTCTTCTCAGATAGACTTTTTGTACACCCAATCTAGTTCGTGCTTTTTTGATTCCGTGGTCTCCATGTTTCGGCAACTCTGTTGCCGGCGCAGTATTATCCTCATTGCTAGATATCCTGCAAACGGATGCCAGACTTGACGCGCGCTGAGCAATCTTTGACACTGTCCAACCGACTCTTCGTTAAGAGCTATCAGCAGACAAACCGAACACGGCTATCGTCAGTGTTTTCACATAGAGAGGTTGTCAATGCCTGTTATTAATCTGCGTGTTAATGGAAACCCCGTGAGTGGTGAGGTGGAAGCCCGCACCCTGCTGGTACAGTTTTTACGGGACAATCTACGCCTGACCGGCACCCATGTGGGCTGTGATACCAGCCAGTGTGGTGCCTGCGTCGTTCTTATGGATGGCAAATCTGTCAAGTCCTGCACCATGCTGGCAATGATGGCGGATGACTGCGATGTGACGACGATCGAAGGCCTTGCCAACGGCTCCGAGCTACACCGTATGCAGCAGGCGTTCATGGATAATCATGGCCTGCAGTGTGGGTTTTGCACCCCGGGCATGATCATGAGCGCACTCGATATCGTCGAGCGCAACGGCAACGATCTGGATGAAGCCACGATCCGCAGGGAACTGACTGGCAATATCTGTCGCTGCACCGGTTATCACAATATCGTCAAAGCCGTGAAGGCTGGCGCCAAGGCGATGGGGGACTGATCATGGCAACAAATGGTATCGGCGTCAGTGTACGCCGCAAAGAAGACAAACGCTTCCTGATCGGCAAGGGCAACTATACCGACGATATTAATGTCGTCGGTCAAACCTATGCCATCTTCGTGCGTTCACCACACGCCCACGCAACCATTAATAACATCGACACGACGGACGCAGAAGCAGCGGCGGGCGTGGTGGCGGTTTTTACCGGAGACGACCTGGCGGCCGATGGTATCGCTCCTCTGATATGCGGTGTCACCGTCACCAGCGACGATGGCGAGCCTCACCGCGCGCCGGCCCACCCGGCCCTGGCCCAGGGCAAGGTAAATTATGTGGGTGACCATGTTGCTATCGTGATCGCAGAAACCCTGGCGCAGGCAAAGGACGCCGCAGAAAAAGTCGAGGTGGATTACGGCATCCTGCCGGCGGTCACCGACACCGCCAGCGCTGCCGATGAGGGTCAGCAACAGATTCACGAAGCCGCCCCGAATAATATTTGTTTCAACTGGCCCCTCGGTGACAAGCAGGCGGTGGAAGCTGCATTCGCCTCTGCCCACAAGATATCCACTCTGGACTTGGTCAACAACAGGATGGTGACCAATCCCATGGAACCTAGGGCAGCACTTGGCGAATATAATACGGGCACCGAAGAAATTACGCTGCATCTGACCACGCAGAATCCTCATCTGCATCGCCTGGTACTATCTGCATTCAATCAACTTGCACCGGAACACAAGCTACGCATTGTCAGCACGGATGTTGGCGGCGGCTTCGGTGCCAAGATATTTATCTATGCAGAGGAACTGGTGGTTGGCTGGGCCTGCCGTAAAGTGAACAGACCGGTTAAATGGACATCGGACCGCACCGAGGCGTTTTTATCCGATGCCCATGGACGCGATCATGTCACCAGCGCAGAAATGGCGTTGGACGAAGACGGAAAATTCCTCGCCATGCGGGTCATGACCCGAGCCAATGTGGGGGCTTACCTTTCTACGTTTGGCACCATGGTGCCCAGTTATCTTTATGCTTTCTTATTCGCCGGCCAGTACACCACTCCCCTGATCTACTCCGAGGTCAAGGCGGTCTTCACCAACACGGCACCGGTGGATGCCAGCCGTGGCGCCGGCCGACCGGAAGCCACCTTCCTGCTGGAACGACTAGTGGATGTAGCGGCGGCAGACATGGGCCTGGATCCGGTCGAAATCCGTCGCCGCAATTTTATTCCCGTGGATGCCTTCCCCTACCAGACGCCGGTGGTGCAATGTTACGACAGTGGTGACTACAACGCCGCCCTGGATAAGGCCCTGGCGCTTGCCGATTATGATGGCTTCGGCGCCCGTGCCGAGGAAGCGAAATCCCGCGGCATGCTGCGCGGCATTGGCTTGTCTTCCTATGTGGAAGCCTGTGGTATCGCGCCGTCCGCTGCGGTTGGCCAGCTCGGTGCCGGCGTCGGCCTGTGGGAGAGTGCCCAGGTGCGCTTTAATCCCACCGGCAATGTGCAGGTTTTCACCGGTGCCCACTCCAACGGTCAGGGTCACGAAACTACCTTTGCGCAATTGATTACTGAACTATTGGGCGTACCGATCGAGGATGTCGAGGTCATTCACGGCGATACCGCGAAGACGCAGTTCGGCATGGGTACCTACGGCTCCCGATCACTGGCAGTGGGTGGTGTGGCCATCGCCAAGGCCTGTGAAAAGCTTATTGCCAAGGGCAAGAAAATTGCGGCGCACGCCCTGGAAGCCGCCGAAGGAGATATTGAATTCGCCGACGGCAATTTCACCATCGCCGGTACCGACAAGGCCATGAACATCGCCGAAGTCGCGTTCAATGCCTATGTGCCCCATAGCTATCCGGAAGGTCTGGAGCCGGGTTTCGATGAAAACGCGTTCTTCGATCCTCTGAACTTCTCCTTTCCAGCCGGCACCCATGTCTGCGAAGTCGAGGTCGATCCGGATACCGGCGTGGTTGAAATCATCAAGTACTCGGCAGTAGATGACTTCGGCAAGCTGATCAACCCGATGATCGTCGAAGGCCAGGTTCATGGTGGCATCGCCCATGGTGTCGGTCAGGCACTGCTGGAGGGCTGCCGCTATGACAGTGAGGGTCAGTTGATTACTGCCTCCTTCATGGATTACGCCATGCCCCGCGCCGATAATGTACCGAATTTTGACATCGACTATGCACCTACCAATCCGCCGGATAATCCCCTGGGTGTCAAAGGCTGCGGCGAGGCCGGTGCCATAGCTGCGCCGCCGGCGGTGATCAACGCCATCACCAATGCCCTTGGCGTCAAGCATATCGATATGCCGGCGACGCCTGAAAATGTCTGGCGCGCCGCACAAGGCGCTGCCTGACAAATTGCTGTAAGTAGAAGTACAGAAGAGGAGTTAAAGATGTACGATTTTTCGTATCACAATCCCGACAGTGTTGCCGGTGCAGTGAGCGCTATGAACAAGGCTGAAGACGGCAAGTTTGTGGCCGGTGGCCAGACCATGTTACCGACGATGAAGCATCGCCTGGCCAGCCCATCTGACATTATCGTTCTGGGTGGCATCGCAGAATTGTCCGGCATTACTGTCGATGGCGATAGCATCAGCATCGGTGCAATGACCACCCACGCAGAAGTCGCAGCGTCGAGCGATGTCCAGGCCATGATTCCAGCTCTGGCGGCACTGGCGGCTAATATTGGTGATCCGGCGGTTCGCAACTGCGGCACCATTGGCGGTTCTGTTGCTAACAATGATCCGGCAGCGGATTATCCTGCCGCCGTCATTGCCCTCGGGGCAACGGTGAAGACCAGTAAACGGGAAATATCGGCCGATGATTTCTTCACCGGCATGTTTGAGACGGCGCTGGAAGAAGATGAGTTGATCACGGCCATCAGCTTCCCGAAAGCCGACGCAGCGGCCTACATGAAATTTGAAAACCCGGCATCACGCTACGCCATCGTCGGTGTCTTCGTGGCAAAGACTGGCGACGATGTACGGGTCGGTATCACCGGCGCGACGCCCTGCGCCCATCGTGGCATGCGACTGGAAGGAGTATTGAATAGCAATTTTTCCGGTGATGCCCTCGAGTCCGTAGAGATTCCGGTGGATAAAATGAATGCTGACATCCATGCCAGCGCCGAGTATCGGGCACACCTGGTCAAGGTCATGACAAGGCGTGCGGTCGCCGCCTGCTCATAAAAAACATGACTACAAGCCTGCCCGATTCTATTGAAGACACGCTAGCCCTGTTGAACCGGGGAAACTACATTGCCGACCGCAGTCTGGCGACGACCCTTTTTCTGGCATTAAAAATGGGTAGGCCGCTGTTTTTGGAAGGCGAGGCCGGAGTCGGAAAAACCGAAATCGCCAAGGTTCTCTCCACAGCTTTGGGCCGGCGCCTCGTTCGCCTGCAGTGTTACGAGGGCCTGGATGTTTCTTCGGCAGTTTATGAATGGAACTACTCCCGGCAGATGATCGAAATTCGACTGGCCGAGGCTACCGGTAATATCGATAGAGAGAACCTGTCCACCGATGTATTTTCGAAAGAATTTCTCATAGAAAGGCCATTGCTGCAGGCACTGCGCAGCGATGACCAGGGTCCGCCGGTATTGCTAATCGACGAGTTAGATCGCACCGATGAACCATTCGAGGCGTACCTGCTGGAGATTCTGTCTGATTTCCAAATAAGCATTCCAGAAATCGGCACCATCAAGGCACAAACTCCACCAATCGTCATCATTACTTCAAATCGCACCCGCGAAATTCACGATGCGCTGAAACGACGCTGTCTCTACCACTGGGTAGACTACCCCAGCGCGGAACGGGAGTTGCAGATCCTCACCACTAAACTTCCCCATATCGGCGCGCAACTGAGCGCCCAGGTCGTCGCCTTCGTGCAAGGTTTGCGTAAGCAGGACCTGTTCAAACTCCCCGGCGTTGCCGAAACCCTCGACTGGGCCGATGCCTTAACCCAGTTGGACAAAATCGCGCTGGACGGGGATGCCATAGATAGCACCCTCGGCGCGCTGTTGAAGTATCAGGACGATATCGCCAAGATCCGCGGTAGCGAGGCTGCGAAACTGCTGGAACAGGTCAAGTCGGAAGTGATCCAACTCGAAGCAAGTAACGGTTGATTTCATGTCTTCATCTCCAAACCCTGATTTCCAGGGCAGGATTGCAGAAAACATCATGTATTTCGCACGCCTGTTGCGGGCCGCCGGCCTGGCGGTCGGTACCGGTAAGGTGATGGATGCGGTAACGGCGGTAAGAATAATAGGGATTGGCAGCCGGCAGGATTTTTATTGGTGTTTGTTTTCCCAATTCGTTAATCGCTACGACCAGCGCGAACTATTCGACCAGGCCTTCCATATCTTCTGGCGCAATCCGCGCATCATGGAAAAGATGATGGGTGCCATGTTGCCCACAATACACGTCGACGAAGATTCCGAGCACGAAAAATTGAACCGACGCTTGGCAGATGCCCTGGAAGCACCCGGAGTCGATGCCAGGGAAGAGCGCGATTCTGAGCAAATAGAGTTCGATGCCAGCTTTACTTTTTCCTCCAGAGAAGTTCTGCAGGACATCGATTTTGAGGCCATGACCGCCGCGGAAATTGTCGAGGCGAAGCGTGCTATCGCAAAACTGCGCCTGCCTATCATGGATGTCCCTACGCGGCGATTTCAGCGCGATGAGCGCGGTTATCGGGTGGATATGCGGTCGAGTCTGCGGGCTGCGCTGAGATCAGCCGACTCGATTCCGCTTAAATTCAAGAAACCACGGCGGCGTCACCCACCACTGGTCATGCTCTGCGATATATCAGGCTCCATGAGTCGTTACTCGCGGATGTTTCTACATTTCATGCACTCCATAACCAACGATCGCGACCGCGTGCATGCCTTCGTGTTCGCAACACGGCTGACCAATATTACCCGACACTTGCGCCATCGAGACATCGACCTCGCGCTGGACAATGTCGCCGACGCGGTCAGTGACTGGTCCGGCGGCACCCGTATTGGGGCTTGTCTCAAGGAGTTTAATAATACCTGGTCCAGGCGGGTACTGGGACAGGGTGCGATAACACTGATTCTGTCAGATGGCCTTGACCGGGAGGCAGCAGAAGGCCTTGGCTGGCAAATGGAAAGACTGGCAAAATCGACCCGTCGACTGATCTGGATCAATCCCCTACTGCGTTACGATGGGTTCGAACCAAAAGCGGCAGGGATTCGAGCTATGCTGCCCTATGTCGATGACTTCAGAAGCAGTCACAATCTCAAGAGCCTGGCGGAACTGACTGATGTGTTAAGTCACCTGCAGCCGCGGATTGTTGGCAGCTTATCCCGTCGAGGAGTGGCCAATTAGCATGGCAGTGGTGTCTCCCTGTCTGCTACTCACTCCAATTAACTTTCTCCAAGCTTGAACACCGCATCCCAACCGCAAATTAGGCCCTAGCAGCCAGTTGTGCCCTATCTAGTCTCTTAATATGTACATCTGGAGAACTGGCTCCCAGGGCTTTTCCATTTTTCGCTGTCTATGAAGCGGAACAAGACGAAACTGGCTAACAAAACTAATCTGTCCTTTTTTCTCAAGAGTGGCAACTGATTTTGGGATCTGCTTCGTAAGCTATTGAAAGGATGATAAACCGCTGCTAAATGCAGGAAGCCAATACCTGTAACCCGCCGTACGCCGAGATTGACCGGGTCATCCCCTGCTCAAATCAACGAGAATCGGCATGTAATCGAATTCTTTGTTTGTGCTTTGAACTAAATGGGTCCGTCTCAAAATTGTGCTCGACAGATGCTAATTGCGGCTGGCTATTTGTTGCCGCGCCCCGCGCCGCCAGGTTAGAACCGTCGAAGATGAGCGCACCACCGTGGCCCGCGGTGTTACCGCCGCCGTGAAACCATACCATCACCGGCAATGAATCGGAGCTGTCCGCAGCGCCAGAATACAAATTGAGATACAGGCAATCCTCCGAGCGCTCCAAGTTGCCGCGGGCATAGAGTGAGTCATCTGAATTGCGCGCCTGCCAACAGGCGGCACCGACGCTGTCGGCATTTCTAACCCCGGCGAACGGGATCGCTGGCGCCGGCGGTTTCCAGCGCAGATCCCGCACCGGTGGACTGGCGTAGGCAATGCCCTTGAAGACCGTAACCCCTGCCGCATATGCCGAGGCATGACCACGAAAGACGCCGCTGTCGGTACTGACTTCGATTAGCTCGTCTGCATTCGCGAATGAAACCATCGTCAGCATACACAGCGGCACCAGTAATCTATTTAGCTTGAGAGTTACAATATGCATGATGATTCCTTACCTACCTACGTCAATACCCTTGGTAATTAATTGCCAGTTTTAAATCGATGGTTCCAACCTCAACAAAGCACCATCTTCTTCATCAGTCAAGATATAGAGATAACCATCCGGTCCCTGTTGTACATCACGAACCCGGTGTTTGAGTTCCTTTAACAGACCCTCTCTGCGGATCTCCTGGCCCCTGCTGTTAAAAACGATCCGCTCCAGATGTCCGGTGCCGGGAATTCTTCCCTCCATCATGGAGCCGACGAAGAGATTTCCCTGCCACTCAGGAAATTTCTCACCGCTATAGAACGTTAATGCCGCAGGCGCAATAGAAGGCCACCAGACCACCGCCGGACTTTCATATTCGGCGAGCCATGGCGTCTGGGACACCCAGTCACCTCGATACTGGCGGCTATAGGAGGCGTAGGGCCAACCGTAATTCTTGCCGGCCTGGACAATATTGGCCTCATCGCCGCCCTGGGGTCCGTTCTCGGACGCCCACAGCTCGCCGGTTTCCGGATGGATAGCCAGGCCCAGCTGGTTTCGATGTCCCACCGAGTAAACCTCCGGCAGGAACTCACCACTGTCTACAAACGGGTTGTCGGAAGGGGCAGAACCATCATCATTCAGGCGCAGAAGCTTGCCGTAATGGACCGCAGGGTCTTGTGCTAACTCACTGGTGTTTGCAAACATATAAGCGCCACCCACACTCATCATCAGTTTTCCGTCCGCGGTAAACAACAATGCCGAGGCGGCAATCGCGCTATCCACGCCCTTGGCGACAAATATCTCCTGCACATCGGTCAACGTGTCTTCGACCAGGCGGGCGCGCACCAGGCTGACCGCCTGATTGGGTTCACCCTCGTGCATGATAGCCTTGGTACGGGTGAGATAAATAATTTGGTCATCTTCAGGATGAATAGCAACTGCCATCAGGCCGGCGCGAAAGACTTCTGAATACACTTCCGGCACGCCGGAGATATCGCTGTCCAGCAATTTGCCATCCCGCACAACCCTCAGCCTACCGGTATAGCGCTCCGTGATCAGAATGTCGCCGTTGTCTCTAAATGCCATGCCCCAGGGATTCGCCAGTCCGGTGGCTATCGGCACCACTCTGACCTGATCAATCTCGAAGGTGCTGATGAGAAACGGTTCAGTCGGGGATGGCGGAACGCTGGGCTGCTCCCCCTCCTGTGCCTGCTCTTGTTCGAGCGCGGTTTGCTGAGTACCCCCTAGTTCCTGCATGGTTCCTGCGGTGGCGCTTTCCACCTGCTCTTCCTGACACTGCACAAGCAGTACAGCCATAATCAACAGCAACGAGCCTGTCCGTAAATTGCGAATAGCCTGCGTCCTTCTCATTTGCGCATCCTCTCTGTTAGTGTTGATGTCCTGGCCCGTGCTCGGAAGCGACCGAATCGTAGTGCATTCGAATCAGATCGCGACCGAAGTCGCCTTGGAAATCACGCCACACCAGATGAACATGATTGGCGTTGTTCTGGGTATTGTCATATTCGATGAGAAAACCCGGGCCCTGCACCCGATAGTAATGCGCATCGCCGCGCTCGAGGCTGCCCATCCAGGCAAATTTGATATTCTCCAGCCCTTCTTCTCTTATGGTTCTTATGCGAGCATCGGCAATGGCTGCGGTTTGAGCCGAAGCCACTTCTTCAACTAAGTCCATCAGCATCTGTTGTTGACTGGAATCCAGTGCGGCATAACTCACACCCACATCTTCCAGCGCTGTAATTTCCTTATCGGCGCTGGTAAAAATGTCTCGTGGTGCCTCTCCATCCAGTATCGCCTCCGCCGCCTGGGATCGACTCAATGATTTCACTAAGGCGCGAGCCATATCTTCTTCTGCTGCCAACACTCGCGTGCCTTGCTTTGGCCCTGACATTACTTCGGCTGGATTGGTGCCAAAAAATTGTGGTGAACTGGCAATGCCGTTGCCGCCGACGAAGGTCCAGTTGAAAGCCAGATGATGACCTTCGTAGCGTACCGCCCAGCTGGTCTCCATGGATGGGGCACCAAACACGGTAATGAAGTAAACATCCGGATCTCTCACGAAGCGCCCATTCACTTCGATGGCGGCGAGCACAGCTTCGAGCCCGCGGATATTTTCGGTTTTCTCAAAGCCCCTGGCACTGAACAGGCTTTGCAGCAGTGTCCGAGCGGCGGTCAATTGCTGGGCGTTCAATTCTTTTAAAACCACGCCGTTGCGATCGCGGGGAATGAAGTGCCAGTTCAGACGCTCTGCGTCGGCAAAATCATAAGTGGCTTGTTGGCGTTGAGAGGCAGACAGACTCGCCATGAAAGACGTGGTGGCATTCACGATATCCTGGCTTAGTGCTACATGAGAATGCTGGGCGAAAAGCAGTTGGCCCCACAGCACAGCAATGACTGAAATCAGACCCTGAAAAAGGAGTCGCCCATGACGAGATGAATTGGAAGCTGACATAGATAGATCCTCCAGCGTTTGTAGGTGTTGTTTTAGAGGAACCTCAGAGAATAAACCCGCTGCACCCACCCGTCTAGTCGGCAATTGCTCGATCAGTCGAATCAAATCGATACGCCGCATTGCGAGCGGCGACGATTTCTGCGATAAATAGCCCTTTTTGCGGAAGGAAGTAGCAATGAAAGCGGTAATAGTCAAAGAATACGGTGGTCCGGAGGTGATGTCATACGAAGAGGTGGATATGCCCACATTCGGTGCGAGTGACGTCCTGGTAAAAGTGGAGGCTGCCGGCATCAACTTTATCGACACCTATCAGCGTTCCGGTCTCTATCCGGTTCCGCTGCCTACCACCCTGGGTCTGGAAGCGGCGGGCACGGTCGAAGAGTTGGGTGCCGACGTCACTCACTTCAGCAAGGGTGATCGTGTGGCCTATACCAGCGTTGCCGGCGCCTATGCCGAGTATGCCGCGGTTCCAGAAGAGAAACTGGTAAGTCTGCCCGATGGGGTCGGCTTTAACGCCGGTGCGGCGGCGATGCTACAGGGCTGTACGGCACACTATCTCTCCCAGTCCACCTACCCGATCAAGAACGGCGACAGCTGCCTGATTCATGCCGCCGCCGGCGGCGTCGGCCTGATCCTGACCCAGATGGCGAAGATGGCTGGCGCCTTCGTGATCGCCACCGTCTCGACCGAGGCGAAAGCCGAACTAGCGAGGGCCGCCGGTGCCGACGAGGTGATACTCTATTCCGAGCAGGATTTTGAGACTGAGGTGAAGCGTATTACCAGTGATGCAGGAGTCAATGTAGTCTATGACTCCGTCGGTAAGAGCACTTTTGAGAAAAGCATCGATTGCCTGAAACCCCGGGGCTACATGGTTCTTTACGGCAATGCCAGTGGCCCGGTAGCCGAATTCAATCCGGCGACATTGGGGACCAAGGGTTCCTTATTCCTGACCCGCCCAACGCTGTTTGCCTATACCGCAGACAGGAAAAGTCTGGAATGGCGCAGCGGTGATGTCTTCAAATGGATCGACGAAGGCAAGCTTAAGCTGCGAGTGGAGCATTTTTTCCGGTTGTCTGAGGTGCAGGCGGCACACAGCGCTCTGGAAGGACGCAAGACCACCGGGAAAGTGATATTAACGCCGTAGCTACATTCCATACTCGGTAAAAGCAGAAAATTGTATTAAACAAAAGAGGAAGAGAACATGTTGAAATTTAAATCCCTGCTGCTGGCAATGGTGCTGGCACTGACTTCAGGAATTCTGCTTGCGCAATCTATCGACCTGGGACGCGGCGAACTGCCGGTGACCATACCGGCAAGCTACGATGGCAATACACCTGCGCCATTGATCGTGCTGCTACATGGTTATACATCCAGCGGCGCCGGCCAGGATTCCTACATGGGTTTTAGCAAGATTGCCGATCGGTATGGCTTCCTGCTGGTGGCACCCGATGGCGACCAGGAGTCTGGTAGCGATCACAATCGATTCTGGAACGCCTCCGATGCCTGTTGTAATTTCTTTGGCAGCGAGGTGGACGATTCCGGCTATATATTCGACATCATCAATGCCGTGAAATTTGAATACAATGTAGATCCCGATCGCGTTTACCTGATCGGCCATTCCAATGGTGGCTTCATGTCCTATCGCACCGCCTACGACCATTCCGGCACGATCGCGGCCATTGTCAGCCTGGCTGGCGCCAATCACAACGAAGAGCGGCCGGCACCCGAAAATCCCGTTCATATCCTGCAAATCCACGGTACCGCTGATGGCACTATCGCCTACGAGGGTGACGATATTCAGGGCAATGAGTACCCAAGCGCGCTTGCGAGTGTGACCCGGTGGGCAAGCTACAATGGTTGTTCCACTTCCGGTGCAGACCGCGAATTGCGAGACCTGGAGGCGACGATCGACGGTCACGAAACATCGGTGCTACTGTTCAAGCAAGGCTGTAAGAGAGGTGGTTCCAGTGAACTGTGGACCATTGCCGGCGGCAGCCATGTGCCGAATCTTTCGGATACGTTTAGTGCGCAGGTAGTCGAGTGGCTGTATGCCCATCCTCAAGCCACTGTCAGTTTCTCCGACTAGAGCACGATCAGATTCAAGCCACGATACGGTTCAGGATTGCCGAGTGAGTTGCGGTTTATGAGCATACCAAGAATCACTGCCTTGTTATTTATCTGCTGCAGCACGGCATCTTCGTTCGCGCAGACCGATGCCGAGCCACGGCAATGGATAAGTCTGTTTAATGGAGAAAACCTCGATAACTGGCAAATCAAATTTACCGGCCAGTCCCTGGGAGTAAATTACAGAAATACTTTTCGGGTTATCGATGGCGTATTGCGCGTGTCATATGATAACTGGAATGATTTTAGTGGCGAATTCGGCCACCTGTTTTACGACCAGGTGTTTTCACATTATTTACTGCGGGTGGAATATCGGTTCGTCGGCGACCAGGTCGTTAACGGGCCGGCCTGGGCCTATCGCAATAATGGCCTGATGCTACACAGCCAGGACCCCGCGACCATGACCCTGGATCAGGAGTTTCCCGTGTCTATTGAAGCCCAGCTATTAGGTGGCAACGGCGTCGACCAGCGCAGCACATCAAATGTCTGTAGCCCCGGGACTCACTGGCATAGAGGGGATGAACTGATCAGCCGACACTGCACTAATTCCAACTCTGACACCTATCATGGCGACCAATGGGTTACTGCGGAATTCGAAGTTTACGGAAACGAATATATCGTCCATCGCATCGAAGGTGTAACTGTCTTCGAACTAAATAATCCGCAACTGGATGAGAGCGATCCTGATGCCCAGAGACTAATTCAGCAAGGGGCCAGCATACTTCTTAAAGAAGGCTACGTGGCACTACAGGCAGAGAGCCATCCTACAGAATTCAGAAAGATAGAATTACTACCGCTTCCCATCGTTGAAAAAACGAACATAGTGTTTTAAGGCCCTGTCGTTTTTACTCGTTACTAATGCATCGGTTGCCCAGTCAACCAAGGAGAAAAGTCCATGAGCTTGCGTCTATTGTCTCTGACCTTTATTGCAGCTGTGTGTTTGCCGGGAGTATCCACAACGAATGCAGCGGAATGCGATCCGGATGGCGTCGTCCAGTTTGTGTGCGGGCCGGTGAGCCCAGAAGACCTGGCCGCGATCCCGCAATCGCCCTGGATCATTGCCTCAGGCATGGAAGACGATGGCTACCTCTATCTGGTCGATAGCCGTGACTATACGTCGACGGTGCTGTTTCCAACGGCCACTTCAAGTTCGCGACTGGACCGTTCAAACTACGACTCTTGTCCGGGCCCGGCGCCGAATCGATTCAGGCCTCACGGCCTTAGCCTACGTGCTGGCAATAACGGCATGCATACCCTGTACGTAGTACGGCACGGGGAACGGGAAGCGGTGGAGGTGTTCGATGTCAATACCAGCGGGGCAACGCCGACGCTGAGCTGGATAGGCTGCATGGTGGCACCTCAGGGCGTGGGTCTCAATTCCGTTGTGGCCTTGCCCGGAGGCGGATTCGCCGTTACCAACTTTCAGATTACCGGCGGCGAGCTTTGGGAATGGCAAGCGAGCGCAGGCTGGTCCAGGGTCCCTGGCAGTGAAACCCCGGGGCCCAATGGTATCGAGGTATCGGCCGACGGGCGCTGGTTTTATATCGGCGGCTGGGGCACTAAATCATTGATCCGCCTCTCCCGTGGACAGACACCTGTGCAGAAAGATTCTGTGGATGTTGGGCATCACATCGACAATGTGCGCTGGGCTGCAGACGGATCACTGCTAGCTGCCGGTCATAATGGTTCGACACCGAGCGCAATTTTTCAATGCCTAGGCCAAGGCCAGTGCGACGGTGTCACTACGCGTGTTAGCAGGGTCGACCCGGAGCAGCTCACGGCCCAGGAGATTATTCGCTACCCCTCCAATGAATTCCTGATTCTCGGCACCGTAGCAATTGAAGTCGGGGATGAAATCTGGGTTGGCGGCATCGCCGGCAGTGACCGCATTGCCCGTTTCCCGGCGACTGGATTTTAGGAGGCGAAAAAATGATTACTGCCTTTGACCACGTGGCCCTTCCCATGGGAAAAACCCAGGAGATGGTTCAGTTCTATAGCGCGCTCGGTTGTCGAGTAGTGGAGCAAAACTCGGGACGAATCTTCGCCGTAGTCTTCGGCGACAATAAGATCAATTTTCACGCGCCAGCACTCTGGCAATCCGGCCAATTCACCCTGCGTGGCCCCAGCGCACTACCGGGCTGTGGCGACCTCTGCTTTGTCTGGCAAGGCTCCCCGCAATCGCTGGACGAGACCCTGGCCGCGGCCGGGGCGGTCATAGAAGAGGGTCCGGTGCCACGGACCGGTGGCATGAACGGCGGCAGTACACAGGGAATCAGCGTCTACACCCGCGATCCGGACGCTAATTTGCTGGAGTTCATTATTTACGGCTAGAAACCCAAAGATCGGGCCAAGGTATCCAACTGAAACCGTGCCGTGCTGCCCTGACGATCCGCCGCCGCCTGCACGCCGCAGCGGAAAAACTATAACAGCTCCTCGATCCTATCCATCAGATTATTCATCCTGCGCAACACCGGCGCATAGGCCTCGGGCTGGGTCATGTCCAAGCCGGCTTCGTTCAACAGAATCTCGTGGGCATAATCCGAACCCCCAGCACTCAGCACCCTGATGAAGGCATCGCGGACGGCGGTGTCCCCTGCCAGAAACTGTTCCGCAAACCAGGCCGCGCCAGTAATGGAAGTGGCGTACTGGAATACATAAAAATCATAGTAGAAATGCGGTATGTAGGCCCACTCGACGGTGTAGGCATCGTCTATGGTCAGCACCCCCAGATCATGCCCATGATAGCGTTTGAGCAATTCAGCATATATCTCGGTAAACCTGGGACCGGTGAGAGGCTCTCCGTTTTCCGCCTCCTGGTGAATCGCCAACTCAAATTCGGCAAACATGGTCTGGCGGAAAAACGTGCCGCGAATACTCTCCAGCGCGCCGCCTAAATAGAACAATTTTTCCTCATCGGTGCGCGCATTCGCAATCATGTATTCCTGCAGCAGGATCTCGTTGATGGTGGACGCCATCTCCGCGATAAAGGTGGGGTAGCCGGCGGTGGCATAGGGATTATTCGCCTGCGCCAGCAGGGTATGAACGGCATGACCCCACTCGTGGGCAAAAGTAGAGGCCGAGTCGTAATCTTCATTGTGGTTCAGCAGCACATAGGGATGCACATCATAGATCGAGCCATTCATGTAGGCGCCGGAGCGTTTGCCAGGCTGTGGATGGCTGTGCATCCAATTCTGAGACAGGCCGTAGGCCAGCAAATCGAGGTAGGCTTCACCGAAGGGCGCCAGCGCGGCAAAAGTGATTTCCCGTGAGCGCTGTAGATCAAAAGTGCCGGTATTCACCTGTACCAGTGGTGGGTAGATATCGTAGTAGCGCAGATCTTCCACCCCCAGTATCCTACCCCGTAATTTCAGATAGCGATGAAACACGGGCAAGGCGTCGTTGACCTGGGCCACCAGTTGGGTATATACCGCCGGCGGCAGACCATCGTCGAATAAATTGCTGGCCAGCACGCTGTCGTGGTTCCGCACTTGGGTGGAAAACAGGTTAGCTTGCACTTCGGCGGCGAGGGTTGCTCCCATGCCATCGGCATACTGTTCCCAGTTGGCCCAGAAGGTATCGAAAACCAGTTTCCTGTCGTCTCGGTTCGCCGCCCCTCTCCAGCGTCCATATCCAGCCTGGCTCAGTGTTACCTCGGTGCCTTCGCTCAACGTCACCGTGGGCCAGGGAATATCGGCATTGGCATAGTTCTCATAAATCTGCTGCGGCGACGACAACACCAAACTCGCCTGTGCGAGTATGGCTTCGGTTTTTTCATCGAGAGTATGGGGCCCCTGGCGCAGGGTATCCCGTAGCATGAATTCGAAATCCGCCAGCCGCGGTTCCTCTGCCAGGAATTGTTGTACCTTCTGTTCTCCCAGCGCCAGCACCTCGGGAGCAATCCAGGACCTTGCCTCGTCGAGCTGGGACAACAGCTGCCGGGCCCTGCCGAACCTGGCTTGTGCCTGGGCTTGCCGTTGATCTGAATCTCGCTCCAGGCTGGCATAAACGTAGACGCGGGCCACTTCCTTATCGGTCTGCGAAACCGCGGCCAGCGCATCAGCCATAGACCCCGCACTGTTTCCCAGCGTGCCCTTGTATTGGTCCAGGTTCTCTACTTGGCCCGCTATTTCGGTCATGGCTCGATCCCAATCCTCTACGCTGGCGTAGATCTCGGTGAGATCCCACTGCTGGCGGACGGTGTCATCAGACTGTGAGAAAAGACCGGATGCAGCGAAGATAAAACAGATTACGAGCAGGGTTTGCGAGGGACGCATAGTTTCGAGGACTCTGGAGTTTCAGACAAATAATCAGGGCGCGATCATAACCCAAACGTCTCTAATTTCTCAACGGGTCAACGGCGGCGCCTGCAACATTTCTTCTGCAGCGAGGACGATCTGGCAAGCCCGCGATGGCGATTGGTGCATGGACTGCGTGATGGGAGGAATAGAGGTCGGGGACAATCCCCGGATCTCCTCTAATTCTTGTTATGCCTATCCCAGCCAAATGCATAGCTGATGATGTGAAAGATGGCATTTTGCTCCAACACACCGCCCACCAGATGGGACCATGGGCCGTTCGCATACAGCGCCACATCCTCACCGCCGTGGGATTCTTCAGGTTCTATGGCGCCGTCTATTTCGATAGTCGATAATGGCACCAATGCCTGTTGCACGGTATCGATATTGGTTTGCGGCAGCGTTCGCGGTAATTCAGTGAGCCCACCTGGCCCGTTAGCATAGGACAGCACCGAATAGGGCAACCCATCGTCGGCGAGATACGGTCCAGCGTCCGGGCGCCCGGTCACATCGTTGCCGACCACGAGTCCGAGTATGGGATTGCCACGGGTGGTATAGCCACCCATGGTTAAGGTATGAGAGTGATCCGCTGTCACCAGCACCAGGGTATCTGACAGATCGACAGCGTCGAGCGCCGTCGCCACCGCCCTGGCGAACTCCTGCGTCTCCAGCAAGGCATAACCTGCTATACCGTCGTGATGTCCATGATCGATGCGGGCACCCTCCACCATCAGGAAGTAACCATTCTCTCGAGTCGCCAGCAGTTCAATCGCTTTCGCCGTCATCTCGGCGAGTTCCGGTTCACTGGTATTCGACTCACGCTCGGCAATGTACGTCATATGAGAGCTGGAAAAAAGCCCCAGCACCTGTTCATCCGCTTTAAGAGTCGAAAGCTCCCGAGCCGTCGAAATATAATGCCGGTTGCTGGCACCCTCTGCCCATATCGAAACCAGGTCGTCCTCGGGACTCAGGCGAGTGCCACCGAAGTCGCTGCCATAAAATTCACGCCGACCACCGCCGAACATGACCTCGATGCCGTCACCGCTGGAGAAATGTGCGAGCTGATAGGCGATATCTCGACAGCCCATTGCCCAGTCAGCCGCAGGCAGGAAGCGATCGCTCTCCCAGTAACGCTCTGCCGAATGGGCATAGACGGCAGCCGGCGTCGCATGGGTGATCCTGGCCGTGGTAACGATGCCGGTGGCTTTTCCATTTTGCTCCGCCAACTCACCCAGTGTCGTCAGCGGATAAGCCAGAGCGCCTTCGCAACTTCTGCGGTAGGCCTGGGGACCGATACCGATAACACCCGCCCGTGTCTTTACCCCGGTGTTTATGGCCGAAGCTGAACCAGCCGAATCGGCGACCATCTGATTGGCGGTATAAGTCTTGATGAGTGCCACATTTGGAAAGGTTTCGAATGGCAACACATTCTCTTCACCAAACATGCCTTTCGACTGGCCATCGAAAATACGTGCCGCCGTCACCGTCGTCACTCCCATACCATCACCAATAAACAGAATGACGTTCCTGGCTGTATTCAGGTTGGGAACGATGTTGACCCGGGAGCTCAGTGAGCTGTGTAGAGTGAGTGATTGCCGAGAGGGCTCGCCGACATCCGGCAGCTGCGATTGTTCACAGGCGCTTAACCTAGCGGCGAGGATGACGGTAGTCACAAGGCGGGAGTACTGCTTAAAAATAATGCGCATGAGTGCAATCCTTAACATGGAAAAATCTATTGGTGGCTGCTCCGTTTGTTCTAGCGATAGGTGACCACAAGGTAACAACGTAATTTACCCTGACCGCAGTTTCTAACCGAATGAGGCAGATCAGCACGATAGTTGGCAGAATCTCCGGCGGAGAGCCTGCACACAGTCTCCCCGGACACAACCTCGGCGGTCCCGCTGGTGACGGTTAACAGCTCTTGCGTACCCTCGAAGTGCGCAGTACTGGTTAAGCTGGCCTTGGGTTCAATGATTAATTCATAAAACTCCACGTTTTTCTCCATGTGAAGCGGGGAGAGGGTTCTGATCCGGCATTCATCGTCGGCTCTGAAAAGATTATTGGGGTCGCTGCCGTGCACTACTTCGATGTTCGGGTTAGAAGCTGTGGATTCCACTAACTCACCGATGCTCAAACCAAAGGCGTTCGCGATACGGAAGGTGATTGCCAGCGTGGGATTCGCCCGCCCCCTTTCTATCTGGCTTAACATCGATCTGGATACCCCGGACAAGCTAGCGAGTTGGTCCAGGGTGAATTTGTGGCTCTTCCGCAGTTCGGTAACGCGGTTGCAAAGCACCTGGTTTAGATCCTGATCATTAGTCTTTTCCAACGGGTAATCTGATGCAGGATTCGATCTGTTGCCGACTGACATGACGCGTCCTATTTCCTGTATACAGGATTTAATTCTTGAATAATATACAACATGGGATTAAGGTAACGGAAATAATTCTACTATAGTAGACTCAAATACCACAGCAATTAAGATAAATATGAAAGCACTGGTGAAAAAAGAGGCAAGGCCGGGACTCTCCTTGGAGGATGTGCCGGAACCCGAGCCTGGCATCAATGATGTTCTTATCAAGGTGAAACGAACCGCGATTTGCGGGACTGATCTACATATCTACAATTGGGATAGCTGGGCACAAAAAACTATCAAGGTGCCAATGGTTATTGGTCACGAATTTGTCGGAGAAATTGTTGATATTGGTGCCAATGTGAATGACTTCAACCCCGGTCAGATTGTCTCCGGGGAAGGTCATGTTGTCTGCGGACGTTGCCGTAATTGCATGGCTGGCCGGCGCCATCTTTGTTCCTCCGCCAGTGGCATCGGTGTCGATCGACAAGGTGCCTTTGCCGAGTATTTAAGCCTACCAATGTCCAACGTCTGGGAGCACCGGCCTGGTATTGACCTCGATATCGCCGCCCTGTTTGATCCTCTGGGGAACGCGGTGCACACCGCGTTGCAGTTTGATCTGCTGGGCGAAGATGTACTGATAACCGGTGCTGGCCCCATTGGGGTCATGGCGGCGGCGGTTTGTCGCCACGCCGGAGCAAGATATATCGTGATCACCGATTTAAACCCGGATCGATTGCAGCTCGGGCTTACCATGGGCGCCACCCGCGCGGTCGATGTTCGCAGTGAGTCTATTGAAGCGGTTCAGGCAGAACTTGGAATGACTGAAGGGTTTGATATTGGGCTCGAAATGAGTGGTAACTCGATTGCACTCAATGATTTGATCGCGAATATGTGTCATGGCGGCAAGCTGTGTCTGCTGGGTATTCAGGCAGAGAGCGCGGCGGTCGACTGGAACGCGGTTATATTCAATATGCTGACCATAAAGGGAATCTACGGCCGCGAAATGTATGAGACCTGGTACAAGATGAGCGTGATGATCGATACCTCTCTGGATATTTCGCCGGTGATAAGTCACCGCCTGGCCTATGGTGAATTTGATGAGGGTTTTAAAGCGATGCGAGCAGGCACGGCGGCGAAAGTCATCCTGAATTGGGAATAGGAGTCAGTCCATGTATGGTGGGATAAAAGCACATTTACAAACAGAGTTGGATGAAATACAAAGCAAAGGATTGTACAAGAATGAACGAGTAATCGACTCACCACAGGGCTCACACGTGCGCGTGGCCGAAGGCCAGGAGGTGATTAATTTATGCGCCAACAACTATCTCGGGCTGGCCCAGGACCCGGAAGTAAAGGCTGCGGCAGCAGCCGGCCTGGAGCAATGGGGATACGGCATGGCCTCGGTGCGGTTTATTTGTGGCACCCAGACACCACACAAATTGCTCGAAGAAAAACTTAGCCAGTTCCTTGGCATGGAAGACACTATTCTTTATCCCTCCTGTTTCGATGCCAACGGTGGCTTGTTTGAAACCATCCTCAGCGAACATGATGCCGTAATTTCCGACGAACTCAATCACGCCAGTATCATCGATGGTGTCAGGTTGTGCAAAGCCCGCCGCTTTCGCTATAAAAATAGCGACATGGGGGATCTCGAAACACAATTACAAGAGGCGGACAGACAAGGCGCTCGTTTTAAACTCATCACCAGTGACGGTGTTTTTTCGATGGACGGCTTCATTGCCAAGCTCGATCAAATTTGTGATCTGGCTGAGCGATACCATGCCCTGGTGCATATTGATGATTGCCACGCGACAGGATTTGTGGGGGCAGAAGGCCGTGGTACTCATGAGCACCATGATTGTATGGGGCGTGTGGATATTATTACCAGCACCCTGGGCAAGGCACTCGGCGGTGCCAGCGGTGGGTTTACCGCAGCACCAAGAGAAATCGTCGCTCTGTTAAGGCAGCGCTCCCGACCCTATCTGTTTTCCAATACGCTGGCGCCGCCGGTGGTAGCCGGGGCGATCAAGGCAGTAGATTTATTGCAGCAGGCCACGGAATTAAGAGCGCGATTGCAAGAAAACACTGCGTATTTCCGTGCCGGGATGCAGGACCTTGGCTTCGACGTCTTGCCCGGAGATCATCCGATTGTGCCGGTGATGTTCTATGATGCAGCGCGCGCGTCACGCATGGCAGATGAGATGCTTAAACATGGTGTTTATGTGGTGGCGTTCTCCTACCCCGTTGTCCCTGTGGGGCAGGCGCGTATCCGCACACAGATATCCGCCAATTTGACCCGCGAGGATTTGACCGCAGTACTGCGCGCCTTCGAAAAATCTTATGCTGCCGTTGGGGAAACCGGTTAGGATTCGGGACACAGCCATAGGAGAACTACCTAATGGGCGTTCTGATCGCCATACTCGCCATTCTTTTTATCTCGTTATTTATTCTCATTCCTCTGTTGGAGAAATACGGCAAGGAGAGATCTCCGGAAGAACTACAAAACATCACCCGCTGGGTGATTCCATTGATGATCATATTGATCATTGCCACGGCTATTCGTTACCTGATGAGTTGACTGGTTTTAATAGGGACAGATTTATTTTTAGACTGGATTAATCGTAGATTGATCTAATTCCATAGCACACTTCTTTAGCACACCTTGATTTCTCAGTTTTATCTTATTGATACTAAAAAGGAATCGGTCAGCACGTCTACTGAAAATCCTCTTGTCGATGGTTCGATTGACTCGCCGCCATGGGCTTGGGCTACACATAGCCTTCGGCTGTCCAATTTTGTTTCAGACAAATTAGTTCTCCCCTAGGCAACCTGCAATTCCTGCACTAAGTCCTTTCCGTTCCTTTGCAATAAATTGCAATAATTCCTTGCGCTTAGGGCAACAGCGCCTACTATTGCTATCCTACAAAATCCCACTCGTCCCTACTAAAGAGAGATTATCGTGAGAATGCTGAAGATTTTGCTGTGTGTGGTCAGTACAGCCGTACTATCTCTGCTGTGCCACTCCCTCATTGCCGCCGAAAGCATGACGATTCCACGCATTAGCGCCGAACCGACACTTGCTGATTTCGCCGGCATGGAACCGAATTCTGCCCTGGCCCTCTCAATGTCCAAGGTCGAAGGATTTATACAACGGCAACCTGACGATGGCGAACCCGCTTCACAACACACCGAAGTGTATCTTGGCTACGATCAGGAACGGATCTATGCCATTTTCCTGGCGTTCGATACACAACCGAACCTGATTCGGGCAAACCTCTCATCAAGAGAAAATATTGACGGCGACGATCGAGTGGGCTTGACAATAGATACCTTTAACGATCAACGTACTGCGTTGTCGTTTCACTCCACCCCTCTCGGCATTCAGTGGGATGCTCGATGGACAGAAGGCAACTCTTTCCGCGGTGGTTTCGACACTACTTTCGAAGCAGTGTGGGACAGCGAGGGTGAACTGACGGAACAAGGCTATATGGTACGCATGGCGGTGCCAATGCGTAGCCTGCGATTCCCTGATACGGGCGAACAACTGTGGCGCATACAGCTTGGCAGAAACATTCCCAGGCTCAGTGAGTTCTCCTATTGGCCAGCCTACTCCCTGGATATTGAAGGAAGATTGAACCAGACGGCGCTATTGACTGGAATTCAGGATGTGTCACCCGGCAATAATTCCCAGTTCATCCCATTCCTGTTTGCTCGCGATGTTGATGCATTGGACAGAAATGCTGCGGGTGGACCACGGTTCGACACAAGCACGGAGCAAGATGTGGGATTGGATGCCAAGTTTGTCTTTAACGACAGCATGGTGCTGGACCTGACTCTGAATCCTGACTTCAGTCAGGTAGAGTCTGATCAGCCCCAGGTCACGGTCAACGAACGCTTCGAAGTTCAGTTCCCGGAACGGCGGCCCTTCTTCGTTGAAAACGCCGATTTCTTCGCCACCACTTCTACACTGGTGTTTACCCGTCGTATTGTCGATCCGGAAGGTGGACTACGGTTTACCGGTCGTTCCGGGAACTATGGTTTCGGCGCCATCTTGATCAACGATGAAGCACCGGGTTTGAACAGAGCTGCTGGAGATCCGCTACGCGGTGAGAAAGCCAATATCGGTATTCTGCGAGGCTTCAGGGATATTTCTGATCAATCCAGAGTTGGCTTCCTGATCAGTGATCGCGAACTCGGGGATGGCTACAACCGAGTTGCCAGCGTCGATGGCCGCTTCAAGTTGAATGACAATTGGATTACCGAAATGCAATTTACCGGCACTGAGAGCGAACCGCATGCCGGCGGAGAATCGACAAGGGGCTATCAGCGCAATATACAAGTTAACCGGGTTGGGCGAACGCTCAATACTCACTCGCATTTTGTTGATACCAGCACAGACTTCCGCACGGAGTTGGGCTTTCAACGACGTGATTCACGCTCCGATACTACGGGAATACATAACCGTGTAGGTCTGACGTTCTATCCCGAAGCCTTCAACATCAATAGTTGGAGTACGACGGTAATGGACTTTTACTTAAACGATACTAAGGGTACAAGAATATACCATTCCCTGGCACCGCAGTTTAATCTGAACTTTGATACCACTGGCTTTGGATTTCAATATTCGGACTTCACAGAGATTTTGAGACCACAGGATTTTCCAGGCGTTGTATCAACTACTCGTTACGATTATGACAATTGGCGAGTGAGCTTTTCCGACAGCACATTGGAATCCATAGAATTTAGAGCAAGTTATCTGTCAGGTAATACGTTAAACCTGGTCCCTGCTATTGGCAGTCTGCCGACTGTAGAAGATACGACTCGAGTAACGGCTGACCTGATCTGGCGACCCATCGATAGATTGCGTATTGCCAACACCTACTTTTACACGGAAGTGGAGACCAAAAACGGAGGCAGCAAGGTATTCTCCAACGAAATACTTCGCAGCAACTGGAACTACCAGTTCACCCGAGAGCTGTCATTGCGCTTCATTGCACAGTACGAAGAAACCGAAGCCGGGCCATTAACTCGTCTCGAAAGTGAAAAAAATCTGAACTTCGATTTATTGCTTAGATATGTAATTAACCCTTGGTCTGCCTTTTATGTTGGCTATAACTCCAATCAGAGCAACTTCGAGATAGTGGAAATGGAAGGTGAACGCGAGCTCATTGTTATCAATGACTTGCGTCAAGATGGTGATCAGTTCTTCGTAAAAATATCTTACCTTTTTCAACGTTAAACGAGGTTCGCTGTGACTCAATCCATTGACCTGTTCACATTAATCAGTTACCTATGAATTGGGCTTGGCGACTCTAGTGAGGCTAATTGGCTCGTCCCTGGGCACCAACTCAATTCGCTTAAGCTCACCAATGCTGCTTACTGGCCGAATTCAGCTGCCCAAGAGAATCTGTTGCTAGACCACAACGGAAAATAAATCTGTCCCTATTTCCTCAATCTATCCGCACAATGGTTGGAGGGTTTCGCTTACCGGGCCGAGTGGAGCCTTCTACCTTTTTTTCAAGGCTTCGTGGCCATTGCATTCTTTAGCGTATCCGTGCTGTGGCTTCAAACGTTGCGCACAGTGCAGTCGAATCCAGTTAAAAATCATAGGCATGAGTGAATTCGCGGCCTGGATCGCGCGGATCACAGAATCAGTCCAAAGCGAGGAATTGACAAGTTAACTTGTCAGTATCCTAGACGGAACTAGCTAGTGCTCACCCGAATTACAATTCTGCCCTTCTGTGTGCCACCCAAGTAGTAGCGCATAGCGTCTGCAGCTTGTGATAACTCGAACGGACCATCGACCGCTGGCTTTAGGATCCCGCTCTCAAAAAGCGGTGCCATCTCTTCCAGTCCCTGTGCGGCCCTGAGTCCAACAAGGCGAAATTTTTTACCACTGAGGCGTTTGATGAGTCCGGAGAGAATCAAGGCGGAGAATAGCCTGGGGGTAGAGCCCCCCACAGTAATATAGCTTCCACCGGGACGGAGGACCTGGAGGTAACGGGTGGGGAAATAGCCGGTCTTGGTGTCGAAGATGATGTCGTAGCGTTTACCGGAACGGGTGAAGTCCTCTTGTAGGTAATCTATGACGTGATCAAAACCGAGTGATTGCATCATCTCCAGCTTACTGGCATTGTCCACGCCGGTCACTTCGATATCCCGTTGCTTCAGCAACTGAAGGGCAATCGGTCCCACGCCGCCACCGGGACCATTGATCAACACCTTGAGGCCATCCCTCAACTCGACGATGCCATGTAAGCCCTGCCATGCTAGCGTCGAGGAGTGAGGAGTGGCGCCAGCCTGCTCGAACGTCAGCGCTTCCGGCTTCAACGCCAGATGATTCTCGTTGGTACATACGTACTCGGCGTAGGCACCGAAACCACTGGCGTGCAAATCGCCGTACACGGCATCGCCCACTCTGAAGCGTGTAACCTCGTTTCCAACTGCTTCAACGATGCCTGCAACATCACAGCCAATGATCTGAATCGTTGGCTTAGGCTTACGAAATCCATACCACCAGCGCATGAACAAGGGCTTCCCGGTGATGATGCCGACATCCTAGTCGTTCACGGATGTCGCTAGGATTCTGATCAGTACTTCGTTATTCGAGGGCAGAGGCTTGTCAACGTCCTGCAACTCAAGCACATCTGGCGAACCGTATTTTGTAAAGAGGACTGCTTTCATATGCGTCTTGGAAAAAGGCAGTGGCAATATAAATGAGTTGTAGTTGAGTTTTTGTCGATGTTTGGGATTAACTTGTCAATACCGTTTCGAGCAATTCCTACCTTAACACATGATCAATTTCTTCCGCAGAATACGTTAGGCTGCATAGAGAAGGTAATAAATATAGAACCGAATATTTTGTAATGACAAGTTAATCCTCAATCTACGACAATTTGCAGAATGAGGATTAACTTGTTAGTACTTTATTGATAGATGCTTATGGTTTATTCATTCCTCATAGCCACCACACTGATAACCAGTTTGATCTCCGGAGTTCTCAGCATGGCGGGCGGTATGATTCTGATGGGTATTTTCAGTTTCTTCCTATCGGTGCCTGCGGCGATGGCCCTGCATGGGGTGGCACAAACCGTATCCAATGGTTCCCGAATCTGGCGACATCGCAAACATATCCGCTGGAACGTATTGATCCCCTATAGCGTAGGCAGTTTTCTGATTTTGTTACTGTTTATAATCACAGCCCTGGTTCCGCAGAAGGGCGTGATATTTATTCTCATCGGCAGTTTTCCCTTCATCGCTCTGCTAGTGCCAAGGCATATTAATCTGGATATGGAACGCAAATTAGTGGTCACTACCGCTCAAATGCTGGCGGGTGCATCGAGTCCGATTCTGGACGTATTTTACGTATCCAGTAAGCTAACTCGATATGAAATCTTGGGTACCAAGGCAATCACCCAAACTCTCGGCCATGTTATTAAGCTAGGCTACTATGCGTTTTTCCTGACTTTATCGATTGATTTACCCGGTTGGATATTTCCCGCGGTGATCGTCGGTGCAATTATGGGTAATTGGATAGGTAAACAGATAATAGAAAAAATAAATGATGAACTCTTCAAACGAATAGGCCGCTATACAATCATGCTGATAGGCGTGGTTTACTTAGGCAAAGGAGTACTGGAATTGATGCCATTGACGTAGGAAGTCGTCGCTCAGTTAACTGTCCCGTTGCGCTGTTCACGGTACTGACAAGTTAATCCTCATTCTGCGACAATTTGGCGTATGAACCAATCAAAATTATACAAACATCACCGATTTCCGCCAGAAATCATTCAACATACCGTCTGGCTCTACCATCGCTTCAATCTCAGTCACAGAGATATCGAAGATTTGTTAGCTGAGCGTGGTATTGTAGTGAGCTATGAAGCTGTTCAACTGTGGTGTAACAAATTCGGACCTCAATTTGCACGAAGATTAAGACGAAAACATCAAGGATATGGCGACACATTCTTCATTGATGAAGTATTCGTCAAGATCCAGGGAAAGCAGTACTATTTATGGAGAGCAGTAGACCAGGATGGTGAAGTCGTTGATGTGTTTCTCTAGAAAAGGCGTGATGGAAAGGCTGCAAAGCGGTTCTTTAGGCAGCTATTGAAGAAACATCGAGGCGAACCTAGGAAGATAGTGACCGATAAATTGAGGAGTTATGGTGTAGCCCACAGGGAACTTATACCTGATACGATTCATGACACGGGCCAATATGCGAACAATCGAGCTGAGCTGTCGCACGAGCCGACACGAGTGAGAGAGCGAGGCATGCGTAGGTTTAAATCAGTGCTGCAGGCACAGCGTTTCCTAGGTGCACATGCGGCCGTCTACAACTTATTCAATCTGGGTCGCCACTTGGTATCCGCTGAGAACTATCGGTATTTCAGACTGCGTGCCTTTGCGGCTTGGGACAAGGCAGTAGCGGTATAGAAATGGAAAGGCAGTGATTTATATCGATTTGAGTGATTAACTTTTCAATACCGCCATAGGATATACAGTTAGGACGTAGTCGTGGTTGAGTATAACTGGAATGCCCAGGCATGCCGCACTAATCAATACCACTTTCAATGCTGATGATCATTGCCATGGCTATTCGATACCTGATAAGTTGACGCGCCCAAGGGCAATGAAATGATCACCTGCAGCACACTGTTAATCCGACTCCTGGAAAAATATGGCGTAGATACCATTTTTGGAATTCCAGGGGTTCACACCATCGAGTTTTACCGCAATCTCCCTGCCACCAATATTCGCCACATCACGCCCAGGCACGAGCAAGGCGCCGGTTTTATGGCCGATGGCTATGCCAGGGCGACCGGCAAACCTGGTGTATGCCTGCTGATTACCGGTCCCGGCGTGACCAACGCCACCACGGCGCTGGCTGAGGCCTATTCTGATTCCGTGCCGCTGTTGTGCATTTCCAGCGTCAATCAGACTAGTGAGCTGGGCATGGGCGGTGGACGATTGCACGAGTTACCCTCGCAGCGCAATCTAACATCCGCTTGTACCGTATTCAGCCACACCGTGCTGGACCCCGGCGAAATACCCCACGTGCTGGCTCGCGCTTTTGCGGTTTTCAGCAGTGGTCGACCGGGTCCGGTGCATATAGAAATTCCCATCAATCTACTCACCGTGGAACTGGATTTCAGCCCGGAAGAGGTACAGACAGTTACCAGGCCAGGGCCGGACCCCCAGCGCATCGAGGAGGCAGCCCGGTTGCTGGCATCGGCATCGAAGCCGATCATTATACTGGGCGGTGGCGCCGTGGATGCCGGGGTCGAAGCGACACAACTGGTGGAAACCTTGAACTGTCCGGTATTGACCACTATCGCCGGCAAGGGAACCGTCGATGAATCCCATCCATTGAGCCTGGGTGCGACATTGCCGTTTCGGGATGTTCAGGCACTGATAGAAAACGCGAACGTGGTGCTGGCCGTGGGCACGGAATTTGCGGAAACAGATCTGTTATACACCGGGCGGGTACCCAAATTTAACGGCAAACTGATTCGAATCGATATCGAGGCAGAACAACTGGTGCGCAACTTTGCCCCCGCAGTTCCCATATTATCCGATGCACGCCTGGCGCTGCAGGCAATAAACCTTGAGCTTGCCAGGGATGAAAATCAAAGTGTCCTGCCGGATAAGACCGGGCAACCGATACAGGATATAGCATCTGCCACCGCGAACCTCGAGTGGCAGCCTTTAGCCGCACAGCATCAACTTGTGTTGGACATCGTCCGTAACGAGCTGCCAGATGACACTGTAATCGTGTGTGATTCATGCCAGCTTGCCTACACCGGATGTCACTATTTCCCGAGTCATTCTTCCCGCCGCTGGATGTTCCCACTCGGGTACGGCACGCTGGGTTACGGACTGCCAGCCGCGCTGGGAGTGAAGCTGGCAAAACCGGAATCAGCCGTGGTTTGTCTGGCTGGGGATGGTGGTTATCTATTCACCGTGCAAGAGTTGGCGACGGCGGTCGATGAAGGCATCGCGGTCATCGTCATCGTATGGAACAACGAAGGCTACGGAGAAATTCGTGACGCCATGGCCGGCTCCGGCATCCCTACTATCGGCGTTAACCTGAAGACGCCGGATTTTGTGCGCATGGCAGAATCCTTTGGCTGCCATGGTTGTGCGCCGGATAGCCTGGAAGCTCTCGCCACCGAAATCGGCGCAGCCCTCAGCCGCGACCTGCCAACCGTGATCGAGATACATGAAAATGCCCCCTATCTGTTGAATGTAGGACAGTCCCATGAGTAAGGTAAAGCCACTGTCATACCTTGCAGACATCAAACCCTATCTACCGGGAGATTTCGCTGTGGACGGCGTCGAGGAGATCGTCAAACTCTCCTCCAACGAGTCACCACTTGGCCCGAGTCCCAAGGCGATCGAGGCATTGGCAACGCTGCAGCCCAGCCTGCAAATCTATCCCGACAGTTTCGCCACCGGATTGAGAAACACCATTGCAGAGAAATATTCGCTGGCTCCGGCGCAAATCGTTTGTGAAGCGGGTTCGGAGCCCATTATCAATTTGCTGGCACGGGCCTATTCCCAAATTGGTGATGAAATCCTATTCAGCCAGTATGGTTTCATCGCCTACAAAATTGCCGCCCTCTCCATGGGCGCGACGCCAGTCGCAGCCCCGGAAATTGCCTACACTGCATCCGTGGATTCGCTTCTAAGTTGCGTCAGCGAGCGCACCCGGATTCTGTTCCTGGCCAATCCCAATAACCCGACCGGAACGCAGTTGCCTTTCAGCGAGATCGAGCGCCTGCGGGATAGTCTGAGGGAGGATATCCTGCTGGTACTGGATGCCGCTTACGCAGAGTACTGCCACGGCGACGAGTACCGAGATGGCAGCAGCCTAGTTAATACTGCAGCAGGCAACGTTGTCGTCCTCCACACCTTCTCCAAAATCTATGGACTGGCGGCACTTCGAGTAGGCTGGGCCTATGCGCCACCCGAAATCGTCGAGGTGCTGAATAATTTACGCGGCGTGTTTACCCTCTCTTCCGCGGCGCAGGTATGCGCCATTGCTGCACTCCACGACGAAGCACATTTACTGAAAAGCCGTGCCCATAACGACGCAACACGGGCCAGTTTAAGCACTCAACTGGCAGCACTGGGATTCAATGTGCTGCCCTCCGCAGCCAATTTTGTCTGCGTGCGATTTGCGGATTCAGCAGCGGCAGAGGCAGCCGATCTCTTGCTACGTCAAAATGGGCTCATCCCCCGCACCCTCAATGAATACGACATGCCTGATTGCCTACGAATTACCGTCGGCCTTACCCGGCACTGTGATAAAGTCGTTCAAATACTGGCGACTACCCGATAACAGGAAATTCATCATGGCCGACTATAACCAGCCTCTAGGTGGCAACCAGATGCCTCGTTTCGGTGGTCCTTCCACCATGATGCGCCTGCCTGCTACCGACACGGCCAGCGGCTATGATGTCTGCTTCATCGGCGTGCCCCTCGACATCGGCACCTCACACCGCCCAGGCGCAAGACTGGGCCCGAGACAAATTCGCGCAGAATCTTCCCTGTTACGCCCCTATAACATGGCGACCCGGGCAGCTCCCTTCGACAAGCTCCGGGTTGCAGACCTGGGTGACGTGCCAATCAACACGTTTAATCTCGCGGCGAGCATCCAGATCATCGAGGAGTTTTATACAGAAGTAATCGCACAAAACTGCATCCCGCTGACCCTGGGTGGAGACCACAGTATTGTGCTGCCCATATTGCGCGCTCTAAAAGTGAGACATGGCCCTGTCGGGCTGATTCATATCGATGCCCACTCCGACACCAACGACACCATGTTTGGTGAAGCCGTCACCCACGGCACTCCTTTCAGACGGGCGGTCGAGGAAGGCCTGCTCGACGGCTCCCGCGTCGCACAGATTGGACTGAGAGGGTCAGGCTATACTGCTGAAGATTTCGACTGGCCTCGTCAACAGGGCTTCAGGGTGGTCGAGGCGCATGAATGCTGGCACCAGTCGCTGACTCCGCTGATGACAGAAATTCGCGATCAACTGGGCGCAGGACCTGTGTATATCAGTTTTGATATTGACGGCCTGGACCCCGCCTTCGCACCGGGTACCGGTACGCCGGAGGTGGGGGGACTGACCAGCGCACAGGGACTGGAAATCATAAGGGGTTGCCAGGGCCTCGATATCATCGGCGCCGACCTGGTCGAGGTATCGCCACCCTACGACCCGTCTGGCAATACGTCTCTGTTAGGGGCAAACCTGCTGTTTGAAATGTTATGTGTAATTCCAATATCGGGTAAGTAAACAGGGACGCAGGCAATAAAACTTCTTGAATCAGCGGGACGTAAACTTATTGCCTCCATCCCCATTTATTCCCTGATGTAACGCCGAGGTGGTACCCCTATGACTAGTCGACGTTCATTACTACAAGCGATAGCCCTTGCACCGCTGTTAGGTGCCTGTGCCGCAGGCAATTCCACCGTCCGCCGCGGTTCCTTACGAAACTACACGCCCTCGGGGGCCCCATTGCGTCGTGTGAGGGTGTCTACAACACGCGTTATTCGCACGATTGCCGGATTGCGCCCGTTTCGCCAGTCCGGTTTCGTCGTCAAGGCGCAGCAGATGAACGACAAGATCGTCATCCACAACTATGGTCATGGTGGTGGTGGCATTACACTTTCCTGGGGCACCTCCCACCTGGCGATGGAACTGGCCATGCAGACTCAATTCAAGCGCTGTGCTGTCATCGGTGCTGGTGCCGTAGGACTTGCCACGGCTCGCCTGATGCAGGATCGGGGCTGGGATGTCACGATTTACAGCAAGGCCCTGCCCCCCAACACCACCTCGAATATTGCCGGGGGACAATGGTCACCCACCTCGGTCTATGACGAGGAATACCTGACACCAGAGTTCGAGGCACAGTTCGAACAAGCCATGCGGCATGCCTTTCGCTACTATCAAAACCTGGTGGGGCCAAGATACGGCGTGCGCTGGATTAGCAACTATTCAATCACCAGTCAGGCCCCCAGCAGTGATTCGATCAACGACAAGTACCCCGACATGTATCCGCAATTGATGACTCTGTCGCGGGATCAGCATCCTTTCGATGCCGACTATGTGCGCCACTACAGCACCATGCTGGTGGAGCCTGCAGTCTATTTGCCCGCCATGTTGCAGGACTATTACGGGGCTGGTGGCAATATCGTTATTCGTGAATTCATGGACCGCGGCGATGTGCTCACTCTGACTGAACCGGTGATTATCAATTGCAGCGGACTCGGTTCCCGCACACTGTTCGAGGATGCAGAGCTGATTCCGATCAAAGGCCAGCTGACTTTTTTACTGCCGCAATCAGAAGTTAATTACATGATTATCGGCAATGACAGTTTGTACATGTTTCCCCGTAGCGACGGCATCTTGCTCGGCGGCACCTTCGAGCGCAATCAATGGTCACTGGAGCCAGATCCAGTGGAAACCAGCCGCATCATCGACGGTCACCGGGCATTTTTCGAAGCCATGGATGATCCCTGGGCACCGCTGTAGCAAGGGGCCTGCAGGTGAGCCAACATGGTTGCGCTGTCACTGCACTCGAAAGGATCAGAGTCGCAGTTGTCTGCTTTACCGGGTTCCTCGAATAGTGCAGTGATCTCACCGTCTTCCACCAACATGGAATAGCGCCAGGAACGCTCACCGAAGCCAAGATTTTGCTTCTTTACCAGCATGCCCATCGCCCGCGTGAAATCGGCATTACCGTCCGGCAGCATCTTAACCTTTGCCACTTGCAGTTGCTTGCTCCACTGAAACATGGAGAAGGCGTCGTTAACACTGAGGCAATAAATTTCGTCGATGCCCAGTTGTTTGAATTCCTCATAGCTGGTTTCGAATCCCGGCAGGTGGGTGCTGCTGCAGGTTGGAGTAAAGGCGCCGGGCAAGGCAAAAATAATCACCTTGCGGCCGGCAAAAATGTCCTGACTGCTAACGTCTTTCCAGGCGAAGGGATTGTCTCCACCGAGTGAGTCGTCACGGACACGGGTCTTGAATACCACTTCAGGAACCATTGAATTCATCTTGCTTTGTCACCTCGTTTAAAATGTCCCGGTTAAAATTGACTACAGCTGCGTCGATAAAGCTTGAATACCGCTACAATAAGCCCTTCTTCATGATCAGTAAAACGACTTATTTCGATGGTTGTAATCGGAAATATCGATTATAAATCCACCGTATTGCGGACCTGCGCCGAAGTCGCCACAACAAGCGCTATTATTGGCCTCCAAGCAGCGCAGACAGGCCATGGAACGACCGTTTATAGATAGACAAATCAAGTGATTGCCATTAGGCTGTCGTCTAATAAAAATCTAATGACCAACGAGAAACAGGAAACCACCCTATGTTCCCTTCCAAGCGACTCGCTTTGCTCTTGCTAGGCTCACTGTCATCAGGCGTGTGCGGCCTGGCCGCCGCACAAGATGCAGCCCCTACTTTCTATGCAGATGCCCTGCCGGTATTTCAGAAAAACTGCGTCGCCTGTCATCAGCCCGAGGGTCCTGGCTCTGGCGGCCTGTTTGCGCCCATGTCATTGCTGGATTACGATCAGGCCAAGGCCTGGGCACCGATGATCAAGAATGCCCTGGTGACTGGTTACATGCCTCCCTGGGGCGCCCATCAGCGACATCGCGGTGAGTTCAAGGGCGAGCGCTATATCGATGACAAAGATAAAGAGTTATTGATCGCCTGGGTGGATGCTGGTGCCACGCCAGGAAATCCATCTGATGCGCCACACGGCGATGCACTGGTAAATTCCGGTGGCGGTACAATATTACCGGAATCCGGCTGGTGGATTGGCGACCCCGACATGGTGGTAGGCTTCGATCGCCCAGTCTACGTCCGCGACGATGTCATGGACTGGCAGCCGACCGTGCAGATGCAGATTAAGCGGGGTGAACTCGATGAACCCAAATGGATTTCCAAGGCTGAACTCGCACCCGGTGGTCCCTGGGTGCATCACATCGTCTCCAGTCACATGGGTGTGGGCGTTCCCGGTCGCGGTCCTTTCACCTACCCTCAGGGCTGGGGTGTATTGATGCCTGAGGACCCATTCGTTACCGTCAATATACATTATCACAAGAATCCCGGAGAAGGCACGGCGGTTACTGACTCCACCGAAGCGGGTTTCGTATTCTATGAAGACGGCGACGTAATTGACTACGTGGTGGAGACCAACCTGCTTCCCCATCGCGGCTGGACAATTCCGGCGGGTGAACCTAACTATGAAGTCAACAATACCTATGACATAACAGAAGACATATTCCTGCTGTCCATGGGTCCGCACATGCACTATCGCGGCAAGGCTATGCGCTATGAGTTGGAGTATCCCGATGGTGAAAGAGAAGTCCTGCTGTGGGTTCCCGACTACGATTTCAACTGGCAATTCCTGTATGAATATGAAACCCCTAAATTCATCCCGGCCGGATCCACTATCCACATGAGCTGGTGGTTTGATAATTCCACCGGTAATCGCTGGAACCCGGATCCCGCGGCTGATGTTGTCTACGGTCTTGCGACCACCGATGAAATGGCGAATGCCCGCATCTATTTTGCACCCACCACACCGCAGGGCATCGTTGTCGGCGAAGAGATTCCACCGGCAATCCTGGAGCGGGCAATCTCCGCCGATAAGCGCCGCCGGGAGCGTACGAAATTGCTGGATCAGAACGAAGATGACCTGAACTGGCTAACCGAAGATGAAAACAGCCGATAATGGAATTTATTGCCGCCCCTGGCGGCAGAGGAGCCGATAGCAACATGAGTAAATTGCCTCAGTCAAAGCCGTACACATCACTTCTATCGGCTCTGGCGATCTCCTTAGTGCTGGCGATCTCCTTAGTGCTGGCGATCTCGGCGCAGGCTGCAGATAACTGGGTTAACGGCCGCACTGCAGATGGTCAGCCGGATTTACAGGGTCTATGGACCAACGACACCATTACTCCCATGGAGCGCCCTGCCTCGATGGCGGGTAAACAATTTCATTCAGACGATGAAATTGCCGCTATGGAGACCCGCATCGCCGAGCGCCGCGCCTATGCGGATGACAACATCGTGGTCCAGGCTGGCGGCAATATCGGTGGCTACAACCAAATTTGGATGGATTCTGGCGATACCGTGCTGTCGACCGGCCAGACTTCGATGATTGTGGATCCACCCGATGGGCGTGCCCCGATCCGGCCGGAAGCCGAGGCCTCCCGAGACTATGGCTTCGCGCACGTGGAAGATCACTGGACCAATCACACCGTGTGGGATCGCTGTATCACCCGTGGTGTTCCCGGATCCATGCTGCCCGCTGGTTACAATAATGCCTATCGAATCATTCAGACCGCGGACACGATCACGATCATTCATGAAATGATTCATGATGTCCGGGTCATCCCGCTCAACAAGAGTGCCCACCTCGATTCCAGAATAAAATTATGGATGGGAGACTCGGTAGCCCATTGGGAAGGTGAAACCCTGATCGTAGAAACTACCAACTACAATGACCGTGGCATGATCGCCAATAGCGGTGCGGGAGGACGCTTGAAAGGTGTGCCGGTTTCGGAGTCACTCCACGTCGTCGAACGCTTCACCCGTATCAGTGAGAATACGATTATCTGGGAAGCCAGAATCACCGATCCCGTAAACTTCACCCAGCCTTTCACGATTTCCACACCGTTGACCCGCGACGATGAATACGTGATGTATGAATACGCATGCCACGAAGGCAACACCGCCATCGCCAATATCCTCAATGCGGGCCGGGCTGCCGAACAACAGTAATTACCCCTACTAATCCTCGGAATCCCTTCGGGGCTATCAGGTGTCGGCGACTACGCCGCACTCTCCCCAGAATTGCTGCCCGCCAGGGACAAACTCAGGCAGCTATCTAGCAGACGAAATCAACTAACGGTAACGGGTTGCCAGGTCTTGTGGCGTGCCAGCACTTCTTCAACCGAGTGCTTGCACACACCGGCTTTCGAGATCAACTTGCTCTCGCAGACATCGCAACGCACACATTCCTTGAAGTCGATATCGGGTCCGCGAATCGCACCGGTGGGACATGCGTGTTCACAGACACTGCAAACCTGGCACTGCTGGACCCGGGCGATACGCCAGGGCGAAAGCAGTGAAACCACACCCAGCGCTGCCCCCAAGGGACAGGCATATCGACAGTAGAAGCGGCTCACCACCGATGAGGCCGCCAGGAAGGCTAGCAGGATACCCCACAGCAGGATCGACTGACTCTGATAAAAAATGGTCCCGAAGGGTTCGAAATACTGGAACACACTAAGCTCGCTATACGTCAATGCCATGACAATCAACAGCAACAGGATGCCATACTTGATATATATCGCCTTGTCATGAAGTGCCTGTGGCACCCGTTTTTGTAGCTTGTGTGGTACAAAACGGGTCAGGAAATCCTGTAGTGCACCAAAGGGACAGAGGGATGAGCAAAACACCCTGCCGCAAAACAAGGTTGTCACCAGTGTGAAGACTACGATTATTAGTAGTGGCAAGTCAGCGAGGAAAAGCGAGGGCCCGAGTTTTATGCCATTGGTTATGTGCGACACGGAAAGAAAAGTGCCATCGATAAAACCCAGATAGACCAGGGTATAGGCCAGGGTCACCCAGCGCAGCGATGCACTCTTACGCAGAAAAGAGGTCATCACCAGGACCAACAGCAGGAGCAACGCCGCAATCTCGGCCCATTGGGCATTGTTGATTAGACTGGCAAAGCTGCCCGCATCCTCTTCATCATCATACTCATCATCTAAGATGGCGAGGAATTCCCCAGGTAACTCGGTGCCCTGTACCAGGGCCAGCGGTAATGGCGGCACCTGATAGTCAACCTGGGCCAGTTCCTCGAACGAAGCCATTGGCTCGCCGGTGTCATACAGAATCGTGAAGGCTCGGCTGATATCGATGCGATCATCGAGTACCATGGCGCCGGCAAACCGAACCTGCTTAGCGATCTTGCCTTCATCGGCGCTACCCACATAAACGAATCGGCGCCGCTCGATGGGAAACACCTCTTCCCCCTGCATCACCGCCAGACGCTCCTGCCGAAATGGCATCGATGCGTCGCCATCGACACCGACCAGAATCATGTTGCCGTCCATCACCCGGTTGCTGGCTTCGCGGTCGGCACGGGAGTAGTCATTAACACCCACCAACAATTCACCGAGTCCGTCGTGTCCCATGAAGGCAAAACTGAGTTTTAGCGTTGTCATATCGCCGAGAGTGACATCCAGTTCCGACACCAGGCCATCGTCAATCATGTCTTCCCAGGATTGGGCTTCCAGCAGGCGTAAAGCGCGAGCGTCAGCATTGGTGTTGGCGACATATTCGGAATCGGTCAGATAGACCCGGGCAACCCGGCGTGCCGCATTGCGGATGCCCCTGGCTACGGCCCAACTGCTGATGGTGGCACGGGATACGCCGTCCACGTCTCTGCCGACTCGGAATCCATCGGCGACGTTTTTAGTTTCGAATTGATTTGGAAATTGTTCCGTCGCCAGGAAGTCACCACGGATGCTCTTGTAGGACTCCCGATAATAAAGAATCTTTATACCAGTGAGCGTGCCATTCAGATCGACGCCGACCAGCACATCGATGGGTGCACTATAACCAATTTCCTCCGGCGGCAAATCCGGTGTCTCAAATAAGTAACCGATCAATTCCGGCTCGGCCGCACCGGCGTCTGTTTTGTAGGCTCGGTAAACCGGCGGCTCGCCATTCTTTTCCGAAAAGCTGTCTGCCGCCGGCATCACTTCATGGAGTAGCTCACTATCGACTATCAGTGCATCCTGGGCCACCACCGGTTGCGCAAACCAGCCGCCTAGTGTCAGAGCTAGCAACAGATACAGGGTTTTGGTAGGGGAAATTGAAGGCTTCGAACTACGTTGCGGCATTACTTTATTGTTTTCCTTACATAAGTGCTTACAGCCTGAGTCCCTGGTGAGAGATGAAGCCCATAGCGAGCTGTTGTAGGGACCACAGAGGCCTATGAAGATGGGCCGTATTTAAGCAGATAATAGACTTCACGTACATCTAGCCCTGCAACAGAGTGTTACAATCGGGCAACTCCCGATGCACGCCGCAAACGTTCAAATGGCTTCTTCACGAAAATTGGTTATCTACGCTGCACTGGTGGGCAATAGCCTGATCGCCGTTATGAAGTTTTTTGCTGCATTCATCACCGGCAGTTCGGCCATGTTCTCCGAAGGCATCCACTCTGTCGTCGATACCGGCAACCAGATGCTCCTTCTATATGGATTGAAGCAATCGAAAAAACCGGCCGATGATCAGTTCCCCTTTGGACACGGCAAGGAAATTTATTTCTGGAGTTTTGTCGTCGCCATCATGATCTTCGCAGTTGGTGCCGGCGTCTCAATTTACGAAGGCATCCATCGCCTTGGCAATCCCACCGCCATCGAAAACATCATGGTGAATTATGTTGTGCTGGGGCTGGCCATGGTCTTCGAAGGCGGCGCCTGGTTTTTCGCACTCAAGGAATTCAAACGGGCGAAAGGCGATAGCGGCTACATCGAAGCCGTGCACCGCGGCAAAGACCCATCTATATTCGTGGTCCTGTTCGAGGATTCCGCGGCGATGCTGGGCCTGACAGTTGCATTGATCGCCACCGCCCTGACTCAGCTGACGGGGAACCTATACCTTGACGGCATCGCTTCAATTGTTATCGGCCTGGTCCTGGCTGGCACTGCCGTGTGGCTAGCAGTCGAAACAAAAAGTCTGCTGATAGGAGAAAGTGCAAACAATCATGTGGTGAGGGGCATCAGGAAACTCGCGCTGACTATCCACAACATCAATCACGTCAACGAAGTGTTAACCATGCACATGGGGCCGGATTTTATTCTAGTAAATATCAGCGTCGAATTCAGTGACGAGGCAACGGCTAACGATATCGAAGACGCCGTCGCCCTGCTCGACAACAAGATCAAGAAAGCCTACGAAAACGTACAACGGGTTTTTATCGAGGCCGAAGCGAGGCATTCCATATTGCAATAAGAGGGACAGACCCTGGGATCTCGCCACAAAAACATGGATAGGATTTTCGGTAGTTGATACGTGTATCGGGGCTTGGCAAGGGGTACTGTTTTTCCGTTCGAGTGGGCCAGGGATGGCCCACCGGAACGGCAAAATAACCCCCCTGCTCCCAGCTTGCGTCCTACAGGTATGACATAAATTACTCATCTGAAGAATTGCGCACGTTAATTTCGCTTAACATTTTGATTCAATTATATATTTTGTGGAGATATCTCAACGACAGACGACGTTTTCTAATGACAAATACCAAACATGAATCGACAAAGACAAGAAAACGTGGTCTGTCCTCCTTTATTCTGGCTTAATCTACTACTTCGCAAACTCGAAGTTATTACAATGAAAACAAAAATCGAAAATTGCCTTGCCGTAGCCCTCCTGGTCGGCAGCACTGCCGTAGCAGCACAAATTAGCGATTACCAGAGCGTGACAGAAGAATTGCTCCGTAGCCCGTCGAGTGGCGACTGGCTCAGTTGGAGGGGTACCCAGGCCGGTTGGGGATATAGCGCACTCGACCAGATTAATTCTGAAAATGTCGGTCAACTGCAACTGATCTGGTCCTGGGCGATGGATGACACCGGCGCCGGCGAGGCAGCACCACTGATCCACGATGGCGTCATGTTTCTACCCGGTCCCAGGGGTGTGATCCAGGCCCTGAATGCCGCCAATGGTGATCTCATTTGGGAATATCGCCCCGGCATCACCCCCACGATAGAAGGTTCTAACGCCGTGGCTCTCGGCCCCGACCAACTGGGCACCGCCGCCATGCCCACGACAGCGTTCGCCGGAGTTGGCCGCGGTGTGCAGAAGAACATCGCTATCTTCGGCGACATGATTTATGCAGCGACCGAGAATGCCAGCATCAGGGCCATCGATGCGCGCAGCGGTTTGTTGGTGTGGGAAACGCCGGTGGCGGACCCTGCCCTGGGCTATTACTACACTGCCGGACCCATAGTGGCAAATGGCACCTTGGTCACCGGGATCAACGGTTGTGAACGCTACAAAGATGATGTCTGTTTCATAACCGGTCACGATCCACTCACGGGGGAGGAGAGGTGGCGTACCGACACCGTAGCGCGACCGGGAACGCCTGGCGGCGACACCTGGGGTGATTTACCGCTGCGCTTCAGAGCCGGCAGCGACGCCTGGATCGCCGGCAGCTACGACCCCGAAGCCAACCTGGTGTACTGGGGAACTGCCCAGGCCAAGCCCTGGGCCAGGGCGGTGCGCGGCACCTCCGGTGATGCCCTGTACACCAATTCCACCCTGGCGTTAAATCCCGACACTGGCGAGATGGTCTGGTATTACCAGCATCTACCCGGAGAAACCCATGATATGGATGAGGTATTCGAGACTGTATTAGTCGATGTCGATGGTCGCCAATCCCTATTCAAGATGGGAAAACTGGCCATTCTCTGGCAACTAGATCGCATCAGCGGCGAAATTATCAAGGCCACCGACGTCGGTTATCAGACCATCGTCAACGTCAATCCGGTGACGGGTGCCATTACCTATCGCGACGGCCTGCTGCCCCGCATCGGCGAGCAGATCGATATGTGCCCCAGCACCTCCGGCTTCAAGAGCTGGCGCGCCATGGCCTATTCACCACAGACCAGTGCCATGTATATCCCCATTACCTTAAATTGCGAACTCGCCACCTTCGGTCCCACTGAGCAGGTGCTCGGTGGTGGGGGCACCGGACCGGTGCGGCGCATCAATTACCCCCACCCGCAATCGAATGGCAATCTAGGTGAGCTGCTGGTGCTGGATATTCCCAGTGGTGAGGTAAAATGGCGTTATCGCTCCCGCGCTCCGATCAACACTGCTGCCCTGACTACCGCGGGAGGTCTGGTGTTCTTCGGTGACTGGGATCGGCGAATGTTCGCGCTCGATGCCGAAAACGGCGATATCCTCTGGCAGACTCGGGTCACCACCTCGGCCCAGGGCTTCCCTATTTCCTATATGGTAGATGGCCGTCAGTTCATTGCATTACCCGCTGCCACCGGTGGTGCCAGTTGGTCATCCATGCTGCCCCGGGATCTGGCACCGGAACTGGTTCGTCCCCGCAATGGCAATTCAATGCACGTATTCGCCCTGCCGGCGCCATGAGAATCAAAGCCTGCAGCCGCAAAGCATTTAGCCTCGCAGTCACCATGCTGATCGTGAATGTCGTCAGTGTGGCGCAATCGGATGATTCGATCTGGAGTGGCGTTTTCACTGCGCAGCAAGCCGTTCGTGGCGCCGCCGATTACAGTACAAACTGTGCCTCCTGTCACTCTGTAGATTTACGCGGCAATAGCAATACGCCCAGCCTGCTGGGAATGAGCTTCATGTTTATCTGGGAGGGCCGTTCACTGGGTGAGCTCTACACAAAAATGCGCGACGAGATGCCTTCCGATCGTCCCGGCAGTTTATCTACGCAAAGCTACGAAGACATGCTCGCGTATCTGCTGCAATCCAACCAGTTCCCTGCTGGCGAGAAGGAGCTAAAAGCGAGTGCCGGCATGCTTGATAGAATAAGCATCACTTCGAAACCCTTAACCGACAGTATCTGTTGCAGACTTGATATAGATTAAAGAGCGCCAGCAAGATTAACCTTATGGTTTCAGGCTTCTGCATGGGCACGAAGGAAGTCGATCATGTTGGTGCCAGCCTGCAAAAAAATACCGTCGGAGTTTACTTCGACACCGAGGACCAGGGCCCATTCAGGTCTTCCCGGGGGTCAAAAGTTCAACCCATTTCCCAGGGCTTTTAGCGACCCTTTATTGCACCGTCGTGGATAATGTGGCCTAGTCGGTCGATGCATGAGAGCCACGGTCTCAAAGGCCTGCAGAAATCTACCCTGATTTGCTTCGTAATCGCGGGGCTGCCGTTGCCATGCGCCGTCATTGCGCAACAGGGCACATTCTTCAATGAACGGGATAATCAATACCTGTTGCTGGGTCTGAAGCGGGCCAAGGTATCCTATGAGGCGTCGAAATCAGAATTTGAACGCCAGCAGGAATTGTTCGAGCAGGACTTGATTTCCGAAACCACTCTGGACCGAAGCGAGATCAACTTTGTTGAGGCGGAAGTGAACTATCAGCAGCAGATGCTGGCGAAACTGGTCGGCTCCTGGTTGGGGCTAACCATTCCACTGCTGATTCCGATTCTGATCAGCATGCTGTTGCTGATGCTATTCAGGGTGCCGATGACGGCGACAGACTGGATGAAGCTGGTCACCCTCATCGCCGTATCCATACTCTATTTCACTTTTTCCATCGCCCTGAGTCTGCTGGTTTCCGCCCTTACCCGCCATTCTGCGGTGTCTTTCCTGCTGCTGCTGGTGGCTTGGATTACGCTGGTACTAGATTGTGCCCCGGGGCGCGGTAATGGCCGCTGGCCAGCTTGTGGATGTGCCAACGGTGGCGGAAATCGAAAGCCAGAAGGACCGTTACCGCTCCGATCGGCAGACCGAGGTGCGAGCATCGAGCAGCCGGAGATTTCAGGCAATGATGGCACCGGCACAGGGGTTGTCAGATGACGACAGGCGGGCGTTTTATGAAGCGAATATAGCCGCTTACAACGAAGAATCCAGCGAGTTACGCGCCGAGATGGAACTCGATATAGAAGAGAACAACCGTCGCGTGAATGAGAATCTGCGTAACGCCAAGAGCGAACAGGAACGCCTCGCCTTCCTTGTGTCCCGCATCTCACCGGCGTCGGCCTTCAAGCTCACGGCGATGAATCTGGGGGGTACCAATACCTCCATGAAGAACCGCTATGAGGATCAGATGCTGGTTTACCGGAATGACTACAACGCCTATATCAACTCGAAATGACAGGCGGAGCAGGAAGAACAAGCACGAATACTGGCGAGACAGAGACAGGGAGGAGGCGCCACCTTAGTCTTTGCCGGTAGCGCCAACCAGGCCATCGATATCAGCGATATGCCGCAGTTCACCGCTTCCAGACAATCTGTGGCCGAGGTGATTCAGGCTTCGCTAGTGGACTTCGGCCTGCTGGCAATGTTTACCTTGCTGGCGTTCTCCGGTGCTTTCCTGGCATTCGTTCGCTACGATATTCGCTAAGAATTTTCGGCGCAGATCCGCTAGTCTTACAGCAATCGCTACTATCTCTGCTTTAGGTTTGGATGTAATCCAGATAAACTCCGATCCAGTACCTGCTGTTTAGTTAATACTTGTACATAAGCCTGCACAAGAGGAAGCAAACAATGAGAACGATACGAAGAATACTCACAGTAACATCTACGCTGCTGCTGGCACTCGGTTTTACGAATGCACAAGCTGATGCAACCCACCCGACTTACAACGGTGAAGTGGCGAATATCATCAATGAAAACTGCGTAATATGCCACCGAGAGGGCGGCATTGGTCCCATGCAATTTACCAGTTTCGAGCAGGTACGTCCGTGGGCTCCGCTGATACAACTGCGGGTTGCTAACAGACAGATGCCTCCTTATGCCTATGATCACGGTATAGGCCTCCAAGATCTGGAAGGCGATTGGCGACTGCAACAGGAAGATATTGACACTATTGTCGCTTGGGTAGATCAAGGTGCCCCCCTGGGAGACCCAGACATCACCGTGGTAACTCCTGAATTTCCGGACCCCAACGAATGGAAATTTGCTGAACTATTCGGTCAACCGTCTTTAGTTGTTGCATCGACGCCACTGGATATTCCGGCAGACGGCAACGACCTCTGGCACCAGCCCTACAACTTGACTAATTTGCCAACAGATCGCTGCATAAAGGCCATGCAAGTCAAACCTCGGGCCGATGCAGCGGCTGTCGTTCATCATGCTAATACCTATAATGAAGCTCCAATTGGCGATGGTGAATTTGAAGAACGCGGTCAATTAAACGAATATGCCATGGGCAAATGGGGTGAAATCATCCCCGATGGTGTCTGTCGGCTATTGGAAGCAGGGTCACGCATTCGATGGACTATTCATATGTTCCCTGGTGGAGTAGGTGCTACTGCGCAAGGTAAAATGATTGAGAATAATGTCGTTGAGCTCGGTATCTGGTTTCACCCGGAAGGCTATGAAGCCGAAGCACAATACAAGCAAGATCTTAAACTCTACGCCTTAAGAGATGGCTACGAGAGTGGAATCCTGATCGTTCCACCGCATGGTTACACCATGACGCAGGGCTTCCATAGTTTCGATCACCCGGTTCGCATTGACAGCTTTCAGCCCCACGGCCACTTGCGCATGAATGCTGCGTCTTTCGAGATTTTTTATCCTGATACAGGTCGTACTGAGCAGATAAGCCAGATTTCAAACTGGAGCGCTACCTGGCATCACAGCCACATTTATGCCCAGGATGTCGCACCTCTGGTGCCCACCGGCGCCGTGCTGGTCATCAAGCAATGGTATGACAATACGGCTGCGAACCCTAACAACCCTGATCCGGATCAATGGGCAGTAAGTGGTAGCAGAACGGGTGACGAGATGTCCCATGCCTGGATAGCCGTTACACACCTGGATGACGAAGGCTTCGAAAAACTGGTTGCTGAGCGCAAAGATAGAGAAGAACGCAGCTTAGCCGGAAACGATTAACTAAACACCCCGGCGTTTCAGGCCATCGAAGGAAGCCGACCGAAGGTTCATTCAGTCGGCTTTTTTTGTGGGTCCAATTTGTGCTCTTGGGGATCTGCAATGATTGCTGCATTCTGCTGCCAGCCAAACTATAGGTGCAAGCGTGGGCTTATGTAGAGATAGCTTTTATTCTTCCCATACCCAAAGAATTGATAGCAACATAGGCTGGAATAGAAATACAATGAATGCAGAAGTTTTCCTGACTAATTAATCTGCCAGGCTGAATTGTCATGAAAATTCATACAGTTAGATCTCAATTTCCCAGACTGATCAGCAAAACTGGATTGGTTATTTTGCTCTTGGTCAGTGTGACGGCTATTCACAGAATAATGCTGCCGAGTACAACGATGGCGTACTGACCATCCCGGTGGTCATGGTGGGAGTCGACGCCTATCTCATTACGCTGAGCCTTGTGACGACAGAGCCGAATGTAGAATTCATTCTAAGCGGGGCCGAATTAGTAACAGAATTTAACCAGCAGGGCGTGGCGGTGTTTGATACCAACTCATTGCTGCTTAGCATTCCTGCCTTGCGCGTAGATGATGTGACTTACCGCGTGGAATTGTTGCTGGTCACAGCGGATGTGTATCCCGTCAGCCCTAGTTGGACATAATCCCCTAATTGCCTAAGAGACAGTATTGGCTCATCGTTAACTCCAAGAGGAAGTGATGATGAGAAAGAAAAGCAGTGCCCAGAAGACTA
>Ga0066369_10000017_pt1 | contig 53160 bp, 53 predicted proteins | sample Knorr_S7_td_Bott_FD_70972 | JGI IMG/M metagenome (GOLD analysis project Ga0066369, IMG submission 70972) | Marine microbial communities from Southern Atlantic Ocean transect - Knorr_S7_td_Bottom_ad_4513_LV_A | ecosystem: Environmental > Aquatic > Marine > Oceanic | place: Southern Atlantic... | reverse complement strand
CAACCGGCACACCTTACGCCGATGAATGGCGACGCATTGCTCGTTGACTCGGCGCAGCCCCTACTTGATTTAACCGAAACTCTGAATTAGCTCTCCGCACAGGGTCACCTGTGGTCGCCCTGTGCCTTGAGTTCGGTAAATTGACGAGTTCAACACGGTATAACGCCAGTCAGCTAAATTGATCAGCGGAAAACCCGGCGAGGGAGCAAAGCGGCATGCGATTGATCACAAATGTGGCGCAATACCTGGATATGGAATTACTCATGAATAGTCCGGGCTAGAGCCCAAAGACTCAAGTCGGGAAATGAGATTTTCCAGATGATTTTCTGTTGAGAGACCCAGCGCATTCATTTCCTGGACGGCGCGCATTTTCGCTCTAAGCAGTTGCTGCACCCACACAACGTTGGCCGCCATCTCTTGTTCAAACTCTACAAGATCTATGCCCGTCAGGTCCTTTGCCTGTGAACGCTTTTGCTCGAGTTTGTTGTCTTCACTATCAAGATACTGGTCTAAAGAATTGCTGACGCGATAAAGATAGGTAACCACTTGGTCACGCAGGTTTGTGGTGTCTGCACCCAGCCCGTTTTGTTTCTTCAGATTCTCTGTGAGGGTGAACAGTTCATCGAGTATTTCCAGGGTCTTTTTCTGTTGTTCCAGCCGGAGTAAAATCAAACGATCGCCAGTGGCACGATCAATATTGCTATCAAGAACCTGGATGTTATCGGCTATTCTCAGAATATTGCTATCTATTTCTGTGGCCTGCAAGGCCAGTTGTTCGACCTCAGTCTTGACAGTTTCTGCATCCGGCACAGCAGCGCTTTGTGCTAATGCGCCCTGAGTAGTCAGGCATGTCAGTAACGTCAAACGAACGAGGAGTTTCAACATCGGGTAATTGTACCTGAGGTGGGAGCGATGAGACCTATGCATCTTGTCAGACGATGGTAATCGAGCATACACTGTGGACCGGAAGCATCACAATCCCTGGGGAAGGATATGCGAACCGCTATATTGATCTTCGTCATTGGATTACTTACGTCTTGTGCAACTTCAACTACACCGACGGTACAACAAGGCCCTGGCGCAGAGGTGACTTACGATGGCTTACATCGTCTCAACGATACAATTTTAGACAAAGTCTGGTTAAAACCGGACATTGATTTATCTCAATATGACCAGCTGATGGTTGAAGGAGCGGGTATTCAGTATCGGCCACTAAAAAGATATAGCCGAACTGGTAGCGATGGCGGCGCTTTCCCCTTAACAGAACAACAAAAAGAAACATTACGTCAGGCTGTCGGCGAAGTGATGCTAGACGAGATTAGCCAGACAAAGTATTACGCGATCACCGATCAACCTGGACGCGGTGTGTTGAAAATCACCCTGGGGCTCATAGACGTTGTGAGCAAGATTCCTCCTGAGAGAGTTTCGGCTCGCGGCGGTATGTACCTTACCGACCTTGGCTCTGCAATACTGGTCATGGAGCTTAGAGATTCACGCACTAACGAAGCGCTCGCTCGCGTTGTGGACGGTACGCGCGTTGAACCTGTCGTCTTGCAGAAAAGCAATCCGGTCACTAACATCATGGAGGTAAAACGATCTGCCAAACGCTGGGGAAACCGCATCCGAACAAGTCTTGACGAACTCCATGAACTTGGCTGTTTCGTCTGCTCGGTGCAAGGCAGTATAGAAAACTAGGGCACTCGCCGGCATAGCCACGAGGCCCATCACCTGGCTGGACAATTGAAGATCCAGCCAGGCTCTTCGTTCTTGAAATTCAGGTCGACTTGTAATGAGCCTAATATTATCCAGGAGTAACCATGGACCTCGGTCTTAACGGAAAAAAAGCCATCATCACTGGTGGTAGTCGTGGTATCGGATTTCATACCGGCATGTTGCTCGCATCCGAAGGATGTAGTGTCGCCTTCTGTGCACGAAATGAGAAAGAGATTAAACATGCGATAGACCAGATTAAAGCCAAAGGCGGCGGCACCTCCTTTGGCTTTCAAGCGGATCTGGAAGATGAGCAGGCGACCCGGCGGTTTGCCAGAGACGCCATTGAAGCACTGAACGGGGTGGATATTCTGATCCATAACGCCAGCGGTTTTGATAATTCCGGTGATGAATCGGGTTGGATGCGAAGCTTTCAGGTCGACATGATGGCTGGTGTCCGGCTTGTGGATGAATCACTGGAGTCACTAAAACAAAGTGACTCAGCCAGCATTACGTTCGTGGGCTCCATGGCGAGCCAATATCATTTTGGCAGGCCGCCCAACTCTTATGGACCGGCAAAGGCTGCCATGCGGGTTTATGCCAATGAGCTTGCACAGAGTTATGGGCGAGATGGTATTCGCGCCAATGTCATCTCACCGGGGGCCGTCTGGTTTGAAGGTGGACACTGGGATCAGAGCAAAAAGAAAAATCCGAAATTCTATGCCGCAGTAGAAAAAGCAATTCCGCTGGGAAGATTGGGAACTGCTGATGAGATCGCTGGAATAATCGCCTTTACCGCAAGCCCGGCCGGCTTATGGATCAACTCAACGCATATTGCTGCTGACGGCGGACAAGTCGCCGCGGTGGATTAGGGAAGCTCTGACTAATGGTTTCCTAACCGGTTGAAGCAACTAGCTCAAAGGCCACCTTTTCGTTGCCGTAGTAGCTGAATCGTGTTTGCTGTAAATATTCTATCTGCCAGCCCCGAAATAAAACCCGCAAATCCGTTTCTTCGAAAAAGCGTTTCTTTTTCCAACCACTAAATCTCAGATCCGACGCGGGTTTTCTAGGCACGCGATACAAACCCGATTCCATCAGCTCACCCTTACCAGCGCCGTGATTGAAATCACTGCTCGAATTAAATCGTGCCAAAAGGACACCGCCATCAATAAGCACCCGCCGTAATTCCTTGAGAATGTCCGTTGTAGTTTGCCAGTCAAAATAATGCAACGTTAGCCCGGCGACCACCGTTTCAAATGCCTGTGAATGAAAAGGTAGCGGTTTGGCGTGCTCCAACACAAGAAATAAACCATTGCTGTTTCCGGCCCGACTACTGGCAACATGATCGGTTACCAGGTCAGAGCTGACCAGAAAATCTGCAGATACTTGTAGAAAGCCGGTATCCAATCCTTTTCCGCAGCCGAGCTCCAGAACTCGCCCGGCCTCAACCTTTTGCTGCCATTTATGAAACCAGTGCTCAGACATTGATGCCCCTATGAACACTTAGTCGGAAAATTGAAACAAAAATATTGTTCGCAGGTATACAATAATGGAAATCATGTCATATCAAGAAGTAAACGTGTCACGACAACTTATCATTCTACTGTTATCGATTTTCCTTCTGTCTGCCTGTGGCGGAGGTGGAGGCGGTGGTAATTCTCAACCGGCACCATCAAATCCGCCACCCGCGGGCAATGATCAGCCTGATCCCGGCTTTGTTGACGGTACCTTCGAGGCGTTCCAAAATTTCGAGCAGCTTTGCGAAAACCCCAGAACAGGGGCAGATGAGCAGGGCACACCCTTCCCGGATGCTCAGGGAACAACGGAGGACGAGAACAACTGGCTTCGCTCATGGAGTAATGAACTCTATCTCTGGTACGACGAGATTGTTGATGTTGACCCAGCAGGTTTCAGCACACCTGATTACTTTGAAGAAATGCAAACTTTCGACCTGACGCCTTCCGGTGCACCCAAGGACAAGTTTCACTTCATAATTCCAACGGATGAATGGCAATTGCAATCCCAGGGCGGCGTGAGTGGAGGCTACGGTGCGACTTTCGCGGTTCTTCAGGGCACGCCACCACGGCAGGTTGTTGTCGCCTATACGGAACCGGGAACACCAGCGACCGACCCAGCGATTAATTTTCTGCGTGGCGCAAGTATTCTCGAAATCGACGGCGCCGATATGATTAACGGCAATGACATTGATACGCTAAATGGCGGCCTGTTTCCCGGCGACAACGAAACCCATACATTTTTGATACAGGATGCCGATGGATCTGATCCCAGGTCAATCACAATGACATCCACACAAATCACATCGTTCCCGGTGCAAAATGTCTCCACCATCGAGACCTCTACTGGTCTTGTCGGGTACATGACATTTAATGATCATATCGTCCCGGCAGAAGCACAACTTGTTGATGCAGTTGCCCAACTGGGCGCATCCAACATTACCGACCTGGTATTGGATCTACGCTACAACGGTGGCGGTTATCTGGACATCGCCAATGAACTCGCCTTTATGATCGCAGGCCCCTCAGCTGCGACTGGTCAGGTATTTGAGTCGCTGCAGTTCAATGATAAACATCCAGACTTCGATCCCGTCACCGGGGACCCCCTAACACCCATTGAATTTCATACCACCGCCCAGGGGTTTAGCGTATCAAGCGGGACCCCTCTTCCAAATCTGGGATTGTCCCGTGTCTTCATCCTCACGGGTCCTGGCACCTGTTCAGCCAGTGAGTCGGTTATCAATGGTCTGCGCGGCGTGGATGTTGAGGTGATTCAAATCGGCGCGACCTCATGCGGTAAACCCTACGGCTTCTATCCATTTGATAACTGCGGCACGACCTATTTTTCGATTCAGTTTCGCGGCGTGAACAACAAGGGATTCGGCGATTACGCCGACGGCTTCTCTCCGGAAAACGTCCCTCAGGTAGAAGGCATACCAATCCCTGGATGCTTTGTCTCCGACGACTTCACCAGACAATTAGGCGATCCCCTGGAAGGCAGATTCCGGGCTGCTCTGCAATTCCGCGAAGACGGCACCTGCCCAACGATCATCTCAAGCGTAGCGTCAAACCGTGTTGCCACAGCACAACCCTTGAACGCAGCAGACGCTATTCCCATAAAATCCGCCTGGTCACAAAACCGCATCATGTTCCGCTAATAAGAAACGGCGCACCCAATGAAAACAGCCTGGTTGCAAAACAGAATCATGACCAGATAAACAAAAAACCCGGCTAGTGCCGGGTTTTTCTCACGAACGAGCACCTTAGTGCGGAACTGGTACGAGCCGGAGATGACGACATCCAGTCGATCCGTGCCGAAACCTACTATGACACCAGCTTCGTAGTCACCGTCGTCTTCGCCATCGTCGAAGCTCTTATAGCCCCCTGGAACTCAACCCCCCGGAAATCCGAACAGGTGATGAAGTTGACCACACCGGCCACTGCATCAGATCCGTATGTCGCGCTGGCACCATCTTTCAATAGTTCGATTCGAGACAATGCAATCGCCGGAATCACGTTTGTGTTCACAAACTGCTGCCCGTCTTGACCTATAAAGTACGGATTCGGTACAACCCGACTGCCATTAAATAGAACCAGGGTTCTACCGGCACCGAGCCCACGCAGATTTACATTGGAAATCGCTTCTAGACCGTTGGACTGAAACTGATTGGTTTCACCATCTATTCCGGCAATCGGCCCCATGGCCCGCAACATCTCGACGATGCTTGGGTTACCTTTCATATCCATTTCTTCTCGAGTTATTACATCAACTGGAGAAGCCGCGTCTTCCGGCGTTCCCTTGATATAAGAGCCCGTTACCACCACTTCTTCCATTATCTCTGCGGCTAATGCCATAACTGGCCCATAGCAAATACCTGCAGCCAAGCCTAATAATAGTAGACGTTTCATTAGAGCCCCCCTCTATTTTGCTTGAATCAATCAACACAGCATTGATTACTGATATTGTGGGAGACGTAATCGTTGTTGATACAAAGATTTCGACTTCCTTTACATCGGTATCTCTTGACCCGATGATACGAAACTTATCTTTGACAACTAGCGGTGTAAAACAAGCAGTACTGACTGTTTTACGCTTCTATTATAGAAGTTTGGTACAAATGAATGAAGGAATTTGGTCCTCCATGATGCATCAGTTGTTAGCCCTAATAGTTATTAAGGAACCAGCATGGAATACCCATTAGAGGGCCTAAAGGTTGTCGATTTTTCCAGGGTACTTGCAGGGCCCTTTGCGGGTCGAATGCTGTCGGATCTCGGCGCGGACGTTATCAAGGTTGAACCACCAGATGGGGACGTGACGCGCTATTGGGGGCGAGACATCGCCAACATCACCGGCTATTTCCACCAGCAGAATGCCGGTAAACGCAATATTTGTATCGACCTCCGGGCACCGGCAGCGCCGGCTCTAGTCAAACAACTGGTGCGCCAGGCTGATATCGTGATCGAAAATTATCGCCCCGATGTCATGGGGCGACTGGGCATCGGCTATGAGGATCTCAGCGCCGTGAATGAACAAATCATCATGTTGTCCATCTCTGGTTTTGGCCGTGATGGTCCTGAATCGCACCGGGCAGCTTATGCGCCTGTCATTCATGCCGAATCTGGTCTTATCCACAGAACCAGAACCAGGAACGATGTAAAACTTCACGATTTGCCACTTTCCGTTGCAGATACCAATGCTTCGTTACACGGTTTAATTGGTGTTTTGTCAGCCCTGCATATGCGGCATAGAACCGGAACAGGCCAACATATCGACATCGCCATGATTGATGCCACCCTCGCTACTGACGATCAGATTCACTTCGACCTTGAGAATGCGAACGGCACAGGTCCTCTGCCCAACGAAATCTGGGAGACGCCTATCGGCCCCGTACTGTTGTCGACGGATATTCGCCTGTTCTTCCGTTTATTGACCACCGAATTGAATTTGCAGGACCCATCAACCCTCGACATGGCGTTGGAGGAGAAAATTGCAGTTAGAAGACAGGCTATCCAGGATTTCATTAACACCCTGGATACAAAAGAAAAATTTTCAGCGGCAATGAAAGCCGTTAACGTCGCCTGGGGAGAAGTCAGAGACCCGAAAGAAATACGATCTCAGTTAACGATTGCATCGAGGGGGGCCATTACCGAGGTAAGTGATCGAGAAGGCGGCACCAGACCTGTTACGCAATCACCCTATCGTTTCTCGAATGCCAGAAGCGGTGTTAGAGGTCCTGCAGCCTACAGGGGTGAGCATCATCGTGAAATTTTGAACGAATGGTTGTCAATGGAACCCTTTGAGATTGATCAGCTACTGGATGAAAATGTCATTATCTATGATCCAGACTGGCAGCATCACTAGGGAACGTCTGATTAAGGTCGGTATGCCGCATCACTATTTTCGCCATAACCGCGTCAGAGGAGTGATCTTACACCGCTCGCCTCTTCCGGTGTGCCGGACCACTTGTTCTGACGATCCTCTTAATCAGAGGTTCCCTGGTTGATCAACAGATCTTCTATTTCATGGGTGCTTATTTTCAGCGCTGTCTTTATATGGTCTGCCATCAATCCAAAGGACTACTTTACCTGGATGCTGGAAGTACTGCCCTCGATTGTCGTGCTGGCCACGCAGTTGTTCACCTACCAACGCTTCACTCTCACCCCCTGGTGTACACGTTGATTCTCATCCACTGCATTATCCTAATGGTCGGCGGTCATTACACTTATGCAGAGGTACCACTGTTTGACAATCTGTTTGGCATGGTTAGAAACAACTACGACAAGCTCGGTCACCTGGCCCAGGGATTCGTTCCGGCAATGGTTGCCCGGGAAATACTCATCAGGAAACAGGTCGTTCAGGGCCGCTGGTGGCTGGTCATATTCGTGATCTCTTTTTGTCTCGGATTCAGCGCTTTCTATGAACTCATCGAATGGTGGGTCGCTCTGCTATCGTGCACAGGTGCAGAAGCCTTTCTTGGCACACAGGGTTATGAGTGGGATACACAGGCTGATATGGCATTCGCCTTACTTGGTGCAGTCATGGCCCTTGTCACGCTCTCGCGGTGGCACAACAAGCAACTCCTTTCAAAGCCATGACCAATGATCCAACAGGGTTCAGGTTCAGCCGCAATAAGAACGGTGAGGTCATCATTCATCATCACGGGAAACTCGCCGCAAATCTGAAAGGCAGGACAGCACAGAAATTGCTAGTCTCGACAGAATCTACAAGCGAGCATGCACTACAATTGAAAATGGCGAAATTAACAGGGAACTACAAGCACGGCAACGAACGCCAGGGTAAGTCACGCGGCTAACGATGGTTGATCCAAATGGTGAAAACCCTGAAACTTCGAGCGGTATTGGAAAATTTACAAATATGAAAAAACTGATCATCATCGTTCTCGTCCTGGTCACCATCGGCAGTATCAGTTACTACAATCGTATTGAACTGCTCTTTGCCGGTGTCCATTTTATGATGACGCAAGGCGAGATAGCGCCGAATCATGATATTCCCTGGTCGAAGCCCGAGAGCTCAGCACAAAGAGATGATAGACCTAACATCGTGTTGATCCTGGCAGATGACCTGGGCTGGAACGACCTGACGTTTAATGGCGGCGGTGTTGCAGGCGGCGTTGTGCCGACGCCCAACATTGATTCAATAGCCGCCGATGGCGTGATGTTCACCAATGGTTATGCCGCTAGTGGCACCTGCGCGCCTTCTCGCGCTGCGCTGATGACAGGTAAATACCCGACTCGATTTGGCTTTGAATTCACACCAACTCCCGGTCCGATGCTGCCAGTGCTAAATGCAGTAGGCAAAGCAACCAGCAATTCTCCATTGCCGTCAGTGACCTATTTTGATGATTACGAGGACGACGAAAAACCTGCCTATGCAGAAATGGGTTTACCTTCTGCTGAAATCACCATCGCAGAGCGATTGAAAGAAGCCGGTTACTACACCGCGCACATCGGCAAATGGCACCTGGGTCGAACAAATGGCATGTCGGCTATCGACCAGGGGTTCGATGACAGCCTGCTGATGGCAAGCGGTTTTTATCTGGAACCAGACGACCCGAACGTTGTTAACTCGCAACAGATGTTTGATCCGATTGATCGTTTTCAATGGGCTGCTTATCAACATGCCGCATCGTTCAATGATAGCGAGCGATTCAAGCCAGCCGGTTATCTTACGGACTACTGGACAGACGAGGCCATCAAGGTTATTGAAAATAACAGGGACCGGCCATTTTTTCTCTACCTCGCCCACTGGGCAGTCCATACACCCCTGCAAGCCTTGAAATCAGATTACGACGCGCTTGCTGGAATCGAAGATCATAAACTGCGCGTCTACTCCGCCATGGTCAGATCGTTAGACCGAAGCGTAGGCCGGGTACTTGACGCCCTCAAAGCCAATGGGTTGGATGAAAATACCATCGTCATCTTCACATCGGACAATGGCGGCGCCGGCTATATAGGTATCCCCGATGTTAACGAACCCTTTCGCGGCTGGAAGATCACCTACTTTGAAGGTGGTATCCATGTGCCTTACTTAATGAAGTGGCCCAGGCAAATTCCTGCTGGCACCATCTTTGAGAACCCTGTACACCATTTTGACATTCCTGTCTCAGCACTAGCCGCAGCGGGAATTGAAGCTGATCCTGACCTTGACGGCGTCAATCTGCTGCCTCATGTGAAGGGTGATTCCAGGGAACCGCCCCATCAGGCATTGTTCTGGCGAGGAGGACACTACCAGGTAGTTATTTCAGATGGCTGGAAAATGCAACGCACAGATCGGCCTGACAAGACCTGGCTGTTTAATCTGGCACAAGATCCAACGGAACAACAAAACATTGCAGCGGGAAATACTGCTCAAGTTGCATTGATGAGCCAGTTGCTTGATATACACAACGCCAACCAGAGTGAACCAGCTTGGCCGGCATTGGTGGAATTTCCCATTCGGATCGACAAAACCGTTGATCTTCCTTTTGAGGAAGGTGACGAATACATCTACTGGCCGAACTAACACCGGTTAATAAAGGGACACTTCAGTGAAACCTTCCACCCGACTAAAAAAAATAGTGATGGGCTTTATCGCGAGTGACACGCGCCGAAACATTGCCCGCCTTAAAGGCCGCCTGTCTCGCAGCGGTAAACCTGTTATCCACTATTTTCATCAGGTGGATGATCCCTATAGTCATTTGGCCGTTCAAAAACTTGACGCTCTGGGCGAACGATACAACGCAGTATTCGTTTGCCATCTGGTTGGTTCGCCTTCTAATGAGGAGCAAGGGGACAGCACTCGATTCCGTGATTGGGCCCTGCGTGATGCCAGAAGTGTTGCCGCCGACTACAGCACCCCACTCCCCGAAGCCGTCAATCGCATACCCGACGATCAACTGTTACTGGCGCAATCCTGCCTCTCCCGACTTTTGGACTCGGGTGATTTCGTAACCAACTCCATCGAGATCGGCAATCAACTGTGGCAAGGGGAAGCGCTCAGTCAGCAAGGAGATGCTGGCAACAAGGTTAATGAAGGCAACGAACTGCGCACAAAATTTGGCCATTACCTGAGTGCGACCTTCTACTTTGAAGGTGAATGGTACTGGGGAGTCGATCGTTTGTTTCACCTGGAAAACCGCCTCTGCGAGATGGGACTGTCAAATAGCCCAGATTCAATCTGCGTACCCAGACCTGAGCCGGAACCACTGAACGGAAAGGATGCGAGTACCATTACCCTTGAATACTTCCCTTCTCTACGGAGCCCTTACACTGCAATCAGTTTTGATCGAACCATGGAGTTGGTCAAGCGCACCGGTGTGAATCTGGATCTCAAACCGGTGATGCCGATGATGATGCGGGGAATTCCCGCAGCGAGGGCGAAGCAGCTCTATATTATGTCGGATGCCAGGCGCGAGGCTAACTATTACGGGCAACGCTTTGGTCCCATCGTTGATCCTTTTGGTGAGCCGGTGAAACGAGCCTTCTCCCTGTTCCCCTATATGGTCGAACAGGGGAAAGGCGCCGAGTATTGTTCCCTCTATTTGAAAGCAGCCTGGGCTGAGGGTATCGACATTACCAACGACAAGGGCTTACGGGTGGTAGTCGAACGGACCGGCATTAACTGGGCAGATGCATCGAGACATTTTGACAACAGCGAGTGGCAGCCGCTGCTCGAACATAACGTTTCCGATATGCTTAGCGCTGGCCTCTGGGGAGTGCCCAGTTTCAGGGTGACCGGTGGAAAGACTGAAACATCATTTTGTTGCTGGGGTCAGGATCGGCTCTGGCGAGTCGAAACAGAAATCAGCCGTCGAGCTGGTTAAGGAGATCCTATGAAGAAGTTCGTTGTTAATTTGGTGCTAGTGATTATTGTACTCGGGGGCCTGCTGCGCCTGTCTATCGAGTTTGAAGGCGCACAAGACACGGCCATTGATCAGTTCGCTCGAATCAGCATGACGCAGACCGCAAAAGGGTTGCCAAACCCCGACAGTCTGCGAGTGTTTGTTTGCGGCAGTGCCTCACCACTTGGAACCTCGGACCGGGCTCAAGCCTGTATCGCCGTACTCACACCCAACCACTTTTATATCATCGATTCAGGCGCCGGTTCCACCACTAACGTTTCCAGGGCAGGTCTGCCTTATGAACGGTTGCGCGGCATCTTTATTACGCATTTTCACTCTGACCACATTGCTGAAATCTACGAACTTAACCTGATGTCGTGGGTGCGGGGACGACCTGAGCCACTGATAGTTTATGGTCCCAGGGGTGTCAGAAAAATCACCAATGGTATTAATGCTACCTACGATTTCGATCAGGCGTATCGCACCACGCATCACGGTGAGGAACTCCTGAACCCGGCACTGGGCAAGCTGACCTCCCAAACTATAAAACCCGGTGTGGTACTCGAAGATGACGATCTCATCATCACTGCCTACATCGCCGATCATGCACCGATAGAGCCTGCTGTCGGGTATCGATTCGACTATCGGGGAAGAAGTGTGGTGATTTCGGGCGACAGCAACGTCACAGCAGAAACGATACTGATTGCTGGTGATGTCGATCTGCTACTGCATGATGCGCTGGCCGTGCCTCTCATTACATCAGGCGCCAAAGCTGCAAAAGCTGCCGGTTTAGATCGGCTCTCGACAATCATGACAGATGTACTTGATTACCATGCATCAACGGATTCGCTCATTGAATTAGCCCAGCAGTTGGATATCGGCATGATCGCTTTCTATCATCTGGTGCCATCACCGGGGAATATCCTGATGGAGAAAGTGTTCGAAAGGAACCTGCCTGAGAATTTTCTTGTGGCCAGGGACGGTGACTGGTTCGAGCTTCCCGTTGACTCGGATGAAATAAGAGTGGTTCGCCGCTAACGCATACCGGTCGGTAGTTCACAGATTTGCTTCATCTTTGTGGTGCCAAATCCTGGATAGTCCCAGGAATAGATATCATTTTCGTCAAAGTATCGGGTAACCACATGGGGACCATAGCCGAACGCATAGAATTCCAACCTGCCGTTATTCCATTTCGTTGTCGCCGAGGATCGAATACAAAATCTACCCGATCCGATAGCCACAGGAGAAACGTCATTGGAGGCACCACTTAATAGGCCATCGGTGGTTAAATCATGAATGAGACCGCCAGCCGTGACGACAATCCGGTTACCGCATTGCTCAATACGTTCAACATGACCGACCCGGCCGCCTTCCACTTGTTGCCACAAACCGCGGAAGTCGCTCGCGCCGGCTGATAGCGGCTCTGTGCAATCACGGAGTATGGGTTGGGGAAATTTATCATAACCGCAGCCAGGTGTATGACCCTGGGGTATATCCCTGGCCATCAATCCTGAGCCGTTCAATATCGGCAGTTCACAATAGTCGAGATCGGCGGCATTGCCTTCGAACACCCAGGCGGGCGTATGGTCCACTGGTCGCGGATACAGAAATAGCCCCACAATTCCCAGCAGGAGAATCGCCACCAACGCGCCAGCCAAAACGACGAGCTTCTTAATCACTGAAACTGCTCTCTGAAGTCGCTATGAGTATCTGGCCTTCCAGGCCGGCAGCCCGATGTACACCGAATCCCGCGACTTCCGGCGCAGTGGCGATGGCGATAAATTCTTCCTTGGACGGATACTTAACGATTGCGACACTGTCCCACAGCACATCAACCGCGCCGATCATCAGATGCCTGGCCGAACCGTAAAAGGTGAATTTTCCTCCCCTGGCCATGACGAACTCTCGCATCTGTTCGCCATAAAGGTTATAGGCCTGCTCGCCTGTTAGATCGCTGTCTCGCCCATCGTCATAAACCGCTTTCGTTTTGTACTTAAGCAGGTTCAACATCGATACCGGTCCTGAAAAATCACTTTCCAGCAAGGCCTGGAACTGTTCCTGAGTGGGATAGACGGCATTGGAAACGATCATCGTTGGTCCTCCAGATAATAGGGTGGTTTGGACATTAACACAGGGCTAACGCCTACTTAATCAGACGCTGCCTAGTGGTAACAATGGTTGATGCGCAATGGCCCGCGCCTCCTCAGCGTCGAGGCCAATGACCCGAAGGATCATCTCGACCACCTGGTCAATTGACTTGTCCGGATCTTCAGCATCAAAACTTGTTAATAAAGCACTGACAAAGGCACCAAACATAAAACTGGATGCCACGGTAATCTCTGGCACGTTGAATCGCCCGGACATCAATCCTCTGCCAAAATCGCGTGCACTGAACCGACCGATTGCTTCACGCATATCATCAACAGGCACGCCGGAATGGCGCAAAAACCACCGCCATAGAGGATCTGCTGAAATGATCCTTGCCATGTGTCTTGCAGAGAAGGCCATCACTTCCGCAGGGTCACCCAGACTAATCACACTGTCCTGAATCACGCCGTCCCACTTGATCGCTTCCTGCTGGATAATCGGAACCAGTACCTCATACTTCGACTTGAAATGGAGATAAAAAGTACCGTGGCCAACGTCTGCTGCTTCAGTCATATCCTGGATAGTAATTTCATCAATCGGCTGTTTACGCATCAAGCCTTCTGCAGCTGAGATAATTCGAGCGCGGGTTTCACGACGTTTTCGCTCTGCCCGAGACATCGGCTTATCTGCCGGGCTATCGAGTTCGACTGAATCGTTTGGGTTCTTCATTGTTCATGGCTAGAGCTGAAATGGGTAATTGACTGACTATAGTCATAAATGATACTTTACATTTATGACTATAGTCAACACAGATAGGGTTCAGCGGCGCCAACAAAACGAGTGGCCTTAAGCAACTGAGGGTATTACCCCATAGATAGTCATACCGAATATATGCACTACGATATCGCCATAGTGGGACTCGGACCGATAGGTTGCACAGCGGCCCTGCTGTGTGCCGAATTTGGTCTCAAGGTCATCGCCATAGAGAGAGATATCGAGGTCTACAGACTTCCCAGGGCCGTTAACCTGGACGGGGAAATCGTACGCGCTTTCCAGCGCATCGATCGAGCCGAGGCTGTTGATAGTCTGATGCAGAAGGTCAGACCCGGAGACCGGGCTGGCTTCGCGAATTCCAAACGAGAATGGCTGTTCGGCCATGATTTCACTGATTTCGGCGTCAATGGCTGGCAGCCGATGAATATGTTTGACCAGCCAGAATTCGAACAATACCTCCGCGACGAGACAGTCTGCCATCCAAATGTTACTGCCCTGATTGGCTCTGAGGTGACGCATATCGAAAACGTCGATAGCGGCGTCACCCTCAACGTCATTCATCTGAAGACGAAAGACCAGCAAGCTCTTCGTGCAACTTACGCCATTGGTTGCGACGGCGCTTCCAGTTTTGTTCGCCGCACATTTGATATCAGCTGGCACGATCAGGGCTATGACTGCAACTGGCTGGTGGTCGACATCATCCTCAAGCAAGGCCATACGCTCGGCAACGATACTTTGCAGGTCTGCGACCCGGATCGAATCACCACTTATGTTTGTACCAAGGACCCCTACCGTCGTTGGGAATTCAAAATGCACCCCGATGAAACCCGTGAGCAGATGTTGGAAACTGAAACCATTCAATTGCTGATCGATGAATGGACTGCGCGAGGCACCTATGAAATTCGCCGCGCCGCGGTGTATCAGTTCCATGCAGCCACCGCAGATGTCTGGAGAATCGGTAACATTTTTATTGCCGGTGATGCCGCCCACCAAACGCCTCCTTTTCTTGGCCAGGGAATGAATGCAGGTATGAGAGATGTCATTAATCTTTCCTGGAAGCTTCAACTGGTCGTTAGCGGAGTTGCGAACGACGGCTTGCTTGACACCTATGAGCTTGAACGAAAAGCACACGCGAGTGATCTGGTTGAATGGGCGGTATCGATTGGTCGGCTGATGGAACACACCGCGGAAGTGGAAGCTGCTGTACGCGACGGAAAGAAACCGCCGGAAGCACCGGTTGCACTTCATTCCTCGGGCTATGGACAAGGTCGCGATCAACCACCCATCAGAAGCGGTGCTGTTTGTCTCGAGCAAGTGAGTGATACAGGTTCGACTGGTTATCTTTTTCGCCAACCCAATGTACACGATCGCGTTGGTCGCACATGCAAACTGGATGAACTATTGGGGCCCGGATTCGCTGTGGTTGGCAAAACAGAGAAGATCCTGAAACTTAACGCTAGTTCGAAACGCGTGCTGGAAAAAATCGGAGCGCAAGTGATTTCCCTCGAAGACCTGACAGTAGTACGAGGACATGTTGACCGCTTGTTCTCAACCAATGATGCGGTGATCATAAGACCTGACCGACTGATCTTCGGACATACGACTGAAGACAGAACACTCGACGGATTGATTGAAATACTAGCTAGTGAGTTAGCGCTTACTAATTACTAACTACAGATAGGGTGGCTATTTTGAATTGCACAGCTATCCAAAAGAAGGAGACGACACATGAAACTTAGCTGGTCACACGCAGTAATCTACGTTCGCGATCAAGCCAGGATGGTGGATTTTTACACTGACATTCTCGGCTTTGAAGTCACTGACCGGGGGCCATTAGCCGAGGGAGCACCGGACATTATTTTTATGAGTCAGGATCCGAACGAACATCATCAACTGGCCATGATAGCCACGAGGAAGGATAAGGATCCCAGTAACTCCGTCAATCATTTTGCTTTTCGTGTAGAGGATTTTGAAGACGTCAGTAATCTCAATAAAACCCTTGAAAGCATAGAAGGTATCAATATCGCACCCTTGTCTCACGGCAACACCCTGTCGATTTATTTTAACGACCCTGAAGGCAATGGCATTGAGGTTTTCTGGGATACGCCCTGGCATGTTGCCCAACCTCAGGGGAAACCCTGGGATGCAAAACTCAGCAAAGAAGAAGCGGTGGCGTGGGTCGAGGCTAACTTCAAAGACGATGAGACTTTTGAACCTCGCGAAGATTTCTACAGGAAACGACACGCGGCAATGAGCGATTAACCTTTTCGATATTTATCAGAGCTTCCCTTGTCCTTGTCGGTAAACCGCCATTGTCGCAGCGCCCTGGTTTTACCTTCCTGAGCATTCATCAATACACGGTCTTCGATCGATTTCCTGTTTAGTGTTCGTCATTTTCCCAGCACCCTACTGTTAGCGGGGAGCGTCTGATTACAGAGTATCCCCCGATGGTCAATCGAGCCCAATTCACGAAAAACGCCCCCGTTCACGGCGGCACAGATGCTATTATTCTGCGCATCAGCCATCTCGTTCCGGAGATTTTATGTGGGGATGTAAACCGTGGAGAATCAGCGCCGCACCTCTTATCGTTGCGCTCACATTCTTAGCCGTCCTGACAGGCTGCAATTCAAACGATCCCTCACCCAAATACCTGCGTATGATCGTTCAGGAGGCAGTCAACAATCCAGCCAGACCCGAGGCAGACCAGGCACTGGACGACAAGAGAAAACCCTCCGAGGTGCTAATCTTTTTATTCATTGAGCCCGGCATGAAAGTACTCGATGTATTTGCTGGTGGCGGGATACTACACCGAGATCATAAGCTACCTGGTCGGGCCATCCGGCTCAGTCACGCTTTATAACAACAATCCCTGGGACAATTTCGTTGGCGATCAGGTCAAGCAACGCCTAATCGACAATCGCCTGCCCAATGTTGAGGCATTGACGGTTGAACCTGCTGAACTAAGCGAAGTCACCGAACAGTACGACTCGGCAATATTTATACTGGGAATGCACGACCTTTACTACGAAGACAAAGCCAATGGCTGGCCGTTGATTGATGTTGGATCCTTTCTGGCGAACATTCATCGGCTGGTGGCACCCGGCGGCACACTGGGAGTCATCGATCACAATGCGGCGCCCGGCTCTGACCCCGCTATTGTGGGTCAGGCTTTACACAGAATTGACCCAGCCCGAATCATTAAAGTCCTTGAATCGGTTGGTTTCAAACTAGAAGATCAATCAGATGTATTAAGAAATCCAAACGATGATCTGACTGGCCTGGTATTTAATCCAGAATTCAGGTGGCAGTCTGATCGCTCGGTCCTGCGATTTCGCAGGGAATCATAGCCCGGGCAATTCATCAGGGGATAGGCTTCAGGTAAAATTGCACGGCTTAAAGTGACCAAATTTTAGATCTTCAAGCTCTTCGAGCCTGGACCTTTTGTGGCCTTTCATGCCGACTACTAGACGTGTATTTGCATTCCCGGCGTCTGCATTGTTTTAATATTCCTGTGAGTGGTACTTTGCCAGCTCGCCCAGAAATCAGGAAGCACCATGGCAACACTTGGCTCACAAACGACAACCGATCAGGTATTGCAAGATATTGACCTCACCGGAAAAGTAGCGATAGTGACAGGCGCATCTGGGGGCCTCGGCGCGGAAACTGCCCGGGCACTCGCCTCAAAAGGTGCCAGCGTGACTATTGCGGCTCGCGACACAGCCCGGGCAAAAGCCATGGCAGAGGAGATTAAATCAAGCACCGGAAACAGCAACGTCGATACGGGAGAACTTGAACTAGACAAGCCCGACAGTGTTCGAAAATTTGCCGCAGATTATCTCGCCAATCATGATGCTATCAATATTTTGATCAACAACGCCGGGGTCATGGCATGCCCTCTCAACCGGACGGTTGAAGGATGGGAAATGCAATTCGCAACAAATCACCTCGGACATTTCTTGCTGACCTGCCTGCTGACCCCAGCGCTTGTCAACGGCGCCCCGGCACGGGTCGTCAACCTGAGCTCGGGCGGCCATAATTTTGCACCCATCGATTTTGACGACATTCATTTCAACAATCGGGATTACGACAAATTTGCCAGTTACGGTCAGTCAAAATCTGCCAACATCCTGTTCTCTATTGAGCTCGATAACCGCTTAAAGGATCGAGGTGTGAGAGCCAACGCAGTCCATCCTGGCATCATCATGACCGATCTGGGTCGGCACATGACACCTGAGGATATTGAAGCCATCACCGGGAACCGACCCGAAGGTTCACCGCCCATGGAATTCAAGGAGGTGCCAGCTGGCGCGGCAACATCAATCTGGATGGCGACATCACTGGAACTGGAAGGTGTCGGCGGCCAATACGCCCAGGATTGCCAGTTAGTCGATCCCAACGAAGCCGATGCGGGCACAGGCGGTTGGGCGAAGTGGGCACAAGGTAACGAGAATGCAGCCCGTCTATGGTCCATCACGGAAGAAATGCTTGGCGAGACTTTTGAAATCTAGGAACTCATCGATTCAGTTAGCAGCAGGTCGTTTCAACGACTCGATTCGGCTGACATTGAGCGGTACAATGCTTGCAGGAAACGGAGCCTTCGGCTCCTTTTTTGTCTGAGATTTATTTGTTCGGATAAACAGAGGTTTTGACATGTCTAATGACGCGCCACCGAACCCATCCATGCAGTTTCAGGAGTGGGTGACACAATGGGAACGTGCGGTCGATGAATTCTCAAACAAGGTCATGGGTACCGACGAGTTCAGCCGTTCCATTAACCAGATGCAGGGCTTACAGCTGGAATTCCAGAAGAACTTTGGCGAGATGATGGCGCGACAACTGGCCAATCTCAATATGCCAAGCCGGGATGACGTCATCAAGATCAGTGAAGATTTACGCGCCCTTGATCGCAGGCTCGCACATATCGAGCGAACCCTGAACCAGCTGGTTACCCGATCTGATACTGGCAGCCCCCGCAAAGGACCCGCCAGAACAAAAAAACCACCGCCTCAGGAGACTTAGCAGATGAGCGAACAAACAAATCAAATGCGTGATCTCATGGATAAAACCCTCCAGCGTGGCATGAAGGGATTTCAGTTCATTCGCTCCGGTGCTGCAGAGGTTGGCCTGACTCCCAAGGAACTCATCTTCGACGGGGGCACCTTAAAACTCTATCACTATCTGCCGGTTAACGATGAGATCTACCGAATTCCGGTGATTATTGTAATGGCGACGACCAACAAGGGTTTTCTGTTCGACCTGATTCCCGGTCAGAGCATGGTCGAATACCTGATTAACAACGGGTTCGATGTTTACATGATTGACTGGGACCCACCTCTGATGCAGGAACGGGGCCTGCGTCTTGCGGACTACACGCACCGGTTCCTGCCACGCTGCATTGAAGAAGTTCAGGCCAATACCGGGGAAGAGGACGTCAACATGATTTCCTACTGTATGGGAGGCGTTTTGGCGTTGATCTATGCTTCCACACATACCGATGGCCCACTTAAAAATATGGTCTGCCTGACAACGCCGGTTAACTGGGAAGAGATGGGGTTGTTTCACCTCTGGTCGAACGAGCAACATCTCGATATCGATAAATTGGTCGACACCCTCGGCATCATACCGGCAGATTTCATCTCCAGTTCATTCGAGATGCTAAGGCCTGCACAAAAAGCTGCAGGGCAACTTCGCGTCTGGGATCAGATGTGGAATGACGATTTCGTTAAATCCTACCGGGCCTTTCAACGCTGGGGTGACGAAACTTTGCCGCTCGCGGGCGAATATTATCGAGACTGCACCAGGGAATTGATGTGGGGGAACAAGATGTTCAAGGGCACCCTGGTTATCAATGGCGAACCAGCGGACCTTGCCAACATCACCATTCCGATGATGGCGGTGATGGCAGAGCATGACCACATTGCCTCCTATGCAGCGACAAAACCCCTGCTGGACCTCGTTGGTTCAGAGGAGAAGAACGAACTTGTCCTAAAAGGCGGGCATGTCAGCCTGATCGCCGGACCCAATGCCATCAAACGGATGTGGCCACAAGTTAATGCATGGTTAGGGGAAAGATCAGTTTGAGTGAACTAGAGAACCGATATCCAAAAACGGTCGATTGTCAGGGAGAAAGCATCGAGCTCTCAATCCTTGAGGCTCTCGATGGCGACACCGTCAAATCCTTTACCGAACAATTGCCGGAACAGGACCTGCTATTTCTAAGCCGTGATATCCGCGAACCAAAGGTCATTGAAGCCTGGTCCCGGAGCATAAAAAGTGGCGACATTGTCACTGTAGCCGCAATGCGACAGGGTGAAATAGTTGGGACGACGGCGATAGTACAGGACAAACATTCCTGGTCTTCACATGTGGGCGAGCTGCGTGTTCTTATTAGGCCAGATGTCAGGGATATTGGATTGGGGCGCATACTTATTCAGGAAAGCTTTCTGATTGGACTCGATCTTGGATTGGAAAAGCTAACCGTACGCATGCTCCTTAACCAGGAAAGGGCGATGGCGGTGTTTGAAGAGATAGGGTTTAAAACTGAAGCCCTGTTGCACGATCATGTTAAAGATCCATCCGGCAACAAACACGATTTGCTCATCATGAGCCATGATGTCGCCGCTGTGCAGTCCATGTTGCAGGTATACGGTATGGACGAGGCTTTTTAGCTTTTAGTTTTTATTACGCCGGTCTTCTATCACCCGCCCAACGCTTGCGACTTCCTGTTCGTGAGTTTCTTCCCGCCAGTTTTCCGCAACGGCCGCCGTGTCCCATTGCCGCATGGCGTCCAGGGACAATAATCGTTGACAGTAGGCGAGTGATTCTGCCGATACAGGTAACTGATAGGACTGTACCCGAAAGGCAACCGGGCAAAAGAAAGCATCAGCTGCAGTAAAGTGATCACCCACTAAAAAGGCTCCACCGAAGCGGGACAGGCCTTCTCGCCAAATTTCATCGATACGATCGATATCTTTTTGCAATGACCTGGTAATCTCGTTCAGCTCTATCTTAATCGCGCAAACCATCGGGCATATTCGCCGCAGACTTTCAAAACTACTGTGCATTTCTGCTGCAGCGCTCCGGGCGAAGGCGCGAGCCGCCTTGTCAGACGGCCAGACAGAATGATGTGACTCTGCCAGATACTCAGCAATCGCCAGTGAATCCCAGATCACGGTATCGCTATCCGCCGTTATAGATACCGGATTACCTGCTGGGCTATTTATTAGACCATCTACTCGGCTACCTACCAGGCTATCTACTAGACAGGGCACCGTGCCTGACGGCGAGAAACTACGGAACTTCTCGAAGTTGTCGGGCGAATCAAAGGGCTGTATTTGCTCATTGAAGTCAATGGCCAGTTGTTTCATTAACACCCACGCGCGGAGTGACCAGGACGAATAGTTCTTGTTGGCGATATAGAGCGTGTACATGGAATAACTCAAGAGATAGCCGGGCCATGCACTCTACAGAATTTTTACTCCGACCCCAAATTTCGCTACATTGGGGCCTGCAGGAGATTTTACAAATGACAGATACACCTGAAGGATACAAAGTCGATGCTGTAGAAGCATGGATCAAGGATAATATTCCGAGCTTGTCCCCACCATTTACGTGGACCAGACTTGAAGGCGGACATTCAAACCTGACCTACAAGATTGAAGATAGCAACGGCACAGAAGCCGTCATCAGACGTCCTCCCCAGGGACAGCTGTTGCCGAAAGCTCATGATATGAGTAGAGAATGGGCCCTGATCTCTTCGCTCGGCCCAGGCCCCGTACCCGTACCGGCAGCCTTGGGTTTTTGCGAAAGCGCGGATGTAACTGGGGCCTGGTTCTACGTAATGGGCTGTATCAATGGTCGCCCCTTATATAACAACGAAGAGACCAAAGAATGGGTTCCGGAGGCAAAACGAACCCTCCTGGCAAATTCGTTTATTGATGTCCTGGCAGATTTGCATTCACTGGACCCGGATGAAATCGGCCTGGGTGAATTGGGCAAAAGAGACAGCTATGTTGGGCGACAACTGAAAACCTGGTACCGATCATGGACTTCGTCAATAGAAGGTGCCGATTATGACGATCCAAGAGCCCACGAATTGCAACAATTTTTCCTGGATCACTTACCTGATCAGGGCAACATCAAAGTTGTGCACGGTGATTATGGATTGCACAACTGCCTGATAGGCATGGACTCTACCGTTGCAGCAGTTGTTGACTGGGAAATATCAACGCTTGGTGATCCCCTGGCAGACCTCGCCTATGCGCTCAATATTTTCCCCGACCCCACCGACACTATCCCCATCTCACCGGAAGCCGCAACAGCAGTACCTGGTTTCCCCACGAGGTCAGAGTTAGCACAACGATACGCCGACAGGACGGGTCGTGATCTCACTAATCTCAACTATTACGCGGGATTCAATCGCTGGAAATCAGCCTGCATCGTCCACGGCGTTTACGCGCGATACATGGAGGGCAAGAAAAGCACCGAAGGAGTCGACCTTGAGCAGATGCGCACCCGAATCGAAGGCTCCCTCACGCTCGCCCAACAGGCCATCAACCGTCTGTGAAAGCACCGCAGCCGACTGTGAAGGTGCCGCGGCGACTATGAAGGTGCCGCGGCCGACTTGAACAAGAACCAGCCCTCATAAAAGGGGGCGCTACATCCAGGTTCGCTTCACTGAACAGTCCCGGTAAGAACCAGGTGACGCCCAGCATGGTCACCGCGAGAATAACCCAGCGACTGGTTGTCAAAAATATGCCCGCACTGACAATCATCACATAGACACCAAAGCCACTCATAATGTCATTAGTGACCAGGCTAAAGGCAATGCTGTCTACCTGCAGGACGCAAAGCTCACCGAATGTCATGAGATTAGTCAATCGAGCGGGATAATTGATGAATCGATGGAAACAGGAAATGATGATAAAACTTACCGTGACCGCCAACGCAAACATCGTTGCGGTCAGTCGCATTTCGCCTTCCAGCGTCAAGTAATTGATGACACTCAGTACGCCGTAGAGAAGCGCAACCAATATGGTCTTGATCCAGGCAAGATCCCGGTGCGTTTCATCCAGCGATACTTGTACATGACGATTGAGCTCGTCAGATGAAACATTAATATCATCGTGAACAAATTCTGATGGTTTCAATCTGACTTTCTTAATGCCTAAACAAATATGATAGACGCGCCCTATGGTGAAAGCGAGTAGACGAAACTTTTCAGGCCTGTTACCTGGTCTCCAAATACGTAAAATCAGGAAATGATTTCAACCATCAAACTATTGAGTTCTTTATTGCTGGTATGCAGCGTCCACGTCTTCGCCGGATCATCGATGGAAGATCTGATACGGGAAGGTACCCTGCTTCGACTGCAGGGTGACTTTGCAAGCGCGGAAAAAATCGAATCTGCGCTGATCAATAGCTACGAGGAACCGGTCGGTCATGTATTCGCACTTAATACCATTATCACGCATTTAACCTGGGATGATACAACCACCCTCTTTGATGCCTCCCTCGCTTCTCATGCAAACAAAACCCTCGATTGGTGCGATCAAAAATTGCGGGCCGATCCCACTAATGTCAAAGCCAACTATTATTGTGGCCAGGCACATTTTGCGCTCAGCTATTATCATGCCTTGAAGGAGCATTACTATCAGGCCGGTAAACATGGCAGCCGCTGCATTGAGCATCTGGAACGGGCGCTACTTCAAGAGCCCACACTGGTTGATGCAAAAATGCACCTGGGAGTCGCCTACTATGCTGCCGACAATCTTCCGCCCTTTATCAAAATGTTCAGTCGGCTGCTGTGGTTTGTCCCCACAGGAAACTCGAAAAAAAGTCTGCCTTACCTGCAGGACGTAATGGAGCGCGGCGACCAATACCGCGACGTCGCGCGATACATCTACAGCGTAATCCTGTTGGACGATCCCGATTTTCGCGCAGATTCTGAAAGACAACTCCGACAACTTGTTTCACTCTACCCGCGAAACAAGCGATTTCAGCTGCGCTTGATCTCCGTGTTACTCATGCGGCACAATTATTTCGGTACATTGGAAGCCGCCAATGCTTACTTGAATAATGACGTCCCACCCATCGAACCCGATCTTAGCCTGGCGAAAATCTGGATGGTGCGCGCTTACCTGGGTTTGAATCAGCCAGATGAAGCGGCAAAGCTGTTCTCGGAAATAGAAGTGGTATTTGCAGCCTCAGAGGATGATCTTCCAGGGTGGAGTATTGCCTGGTACCTGTTAACTTCAGGCCAGCTTCATGATCTGGCTGAAAGAAGACACCAGGCCCGGGAAGTCTATGCCGACATCATTTCCCTCGGAAGAACCGCGTATGTCAATGAGGTCATTGTCGATGCTGCCCGCGCTGGACTGCTCATTCCCTACCAATCGACGGCACCCTAGTGACACACATGATCAGCGTTATCATCCCAACCCTGAATGAACAGGACCATATCGCGGCCCTGCTGACACAACTTGAGAGCCAGACTGATGTGACGCTGGAGATTATTGTTGCAGACGGCGGCTCAACTGACAGGACCCGACAAATCGTCACCGACACCAAAATCTGTCTGGTCGAATCACTACCCGGCCGCGGCAAGCAGATGAATGCAGGGTCTCGATCAGCTACAGGAGAATATTTCCTGTTCCTGCACGCAGACAGCCGGCTCAGTCACGATCAACAATTATCTGAAGCGCTTGCACATCTGAGCCAATATCAGGGTGTGATCGCTGGTCATTTCCCATTGCTGTTCGATGCGACAGACGGCGCGGTCGCCAAAGGACTAAAGTTTTTCGAGGCGAAAACACGGCTCAACCGCCCGGGAACTTTCAACGGCGATCAGGGTTTGCTGATTCGCCGAGACCAATTCAACTTGCTGGATGGATTCTCTGAAAAATATACCTTTCTGGAAGATCAGGATTTTGGCCAGCGATTTTCAAAATCAGGGCGATTCATTACCTTACCCTCACCTTTGATGACCAGTGCACGCCGATTTGAACAGGAAGGGTTTCGCGAGCGCATTATTCTGAATACCATGATCATGGGTATGTTTCACCTTGAACTAGACAGATTTTTTGAAGCTGCCCCAGAGGTCTATCAAGAAAATACCTCAGAATCGAAACTCGACCTGAGCCCGTTTTTTCAATTGGTGCAATCGGTGGTGTTCACAGGAGGCCTCTTCACTAACGTAAGGCGGTGCTATGGTCTCGGACGCTACGCCGCCAAAAATTTGTGGCAGGTTTTTCTCTGGTTAGGACTGCGACGCAACGATACGCAATCGTCATTACAAAACTATAACCGTTTCATTGAACCAATGACGAACAATCCCATGGGTTATTTTCTTGGCATGATGGTCGTGCTTGTTTGGTTCTTCACAACAAAAACCTGGGTAGCTATTCGTTCAGGGAACCTCTGATTAAAGTCGGAATGCCGCATCACTCTTTCCGCGATGACCGCGTTGAACCCGTACTCATATCTCCGTGCGAGTTCGCCTGGTCCTCACGAAAATATCCAATTAATCAGAACTTCCCGAGGTAGATCATCTTCGTAGAAACCTGCCTGCCTTCGACGACTATTTCCCGCAGCGGCACCCTCGGTGGACCAATAATCGGTCCCAGGCTATCCCTGTCGACATCAAATGCCGGTGACGCGGTCAGGTACAGATTGTACTCAGCGTGCACTTCAAATTCTGTATGAAAGTGGCCGCAAAATACGTGACTGATTTGACTAGCAGCAATGGCCGTGTCCACGACATCACGGTTCAACAAAGGATAATTGGTATCCATAAAGCCACCGGAAATCTCCCGGGTCGGATGATGAATAAACAGGATTGAGTCGGGACGAATCTCTTCGTTTTGTAAAAACAACAATTGATCTTCGGGAAGCCGCGTCGACGCCGTATTAACAAACACCAGATCGATTTCATTGAGCGCAATCTTCTCGCAAAAGTCGGGATTGATGTTCAACCCACCCTTAAAGACTTCAAACAATGCGACTGGGTCATCGTGGTTGCCCGGAATGACGATATGCGGGATGTCAGCTGGCAGTGATGCCCGAATCCACTCATAGACTTCTCGATTCCCATCCTCCCCTGGCAAGTCTCCGGTAAGGACCAGCAAATCAGGCCCTATTGACTTGCTATAAGCGATCAGTTCAAGGAAATTCTCACTTACACGCATATCTCCTGTAACGGGGATGTGCGTATCCGTAATCTGGTGTATGAGTGTCACTAGTCTCGCCAAAAAGTCGTTTTCCAGCCAGCGTTTTCAGTATCAAGAATCTGCTCTGATTGTTCGGCCACATCTTCCCAGGTTGCGTCCAGTCCCAGATCGACGCCCTTGTTAGAAAAAATCATGTCGGACGCGAACAGACCCCGGGCGGCCTGAATAATTCGCCCATTGGGAGCATCTTCAGACGCCATGTAAAGTACAGCCGGGCTCACCAGTTTGGGATGATTGATGGCATCCGGATCATCGGCATTAATTTCGCTTCCCGGAACACTCGCGGTCATTCGGGTTGCGGCACCTGGCGACAGACAGTTCACGCGGACATTGTGTGATGCGCCTTCGCGAGACAGGTTGTTCATCAACCCGACCATCCCCATTTTTGCTGCACCGTAGTTCGACTGGCCGAAACTCCCGAGAATTCCCGATACCGATGAAGTGAAAATAATTCGCCCATAGTTCTTTTCATACATGATTGGCCAGGCATGCCAGGTGACGTAAGCGCTGCCATTTAAATGCACATTAATCACCAGGTCCCACTCATCCAGCGTCATTTTCTTGAACGACTTGTCACGAAGAATACCGGCATTGTTAATCAGGATATCGACTGTGCCATACTCCTTGACGGCTGTTTCGACAATCCGTTTAGCGCCCTCACGATCCGATACCGAATCTTTATTGGCAACCGCCTCACCGCCAGCCGCCCTGATCTCTTCAACCACCAGATCAGCGGCATCGCCCTGACCCGAGCCATCTACAGAGCCGCCAAGATCGTTGATGACGATTTTAACCCCCAAATCCGCCAACAAAAGCGCGTGCTCTCTACCCAAACCACCTCCCGCACCGGTGATGATTGCAACTTTTCCATCAAAACTCATAGCTTCAGCCTCTTATTTTCCCTAGGGAACGTCTAATTAAAGTCGGTATGCCGCATCACAATTTCGCCATAACTGCGTCAGAGGCTACTCAGAAATTAGTTAACTTACAGCATGTTAACAAATTTCTTCCGCTCGCCTCTTCCGGTGTGCCGGACCACTTGTTCTGACAAAAATATCCTCTTAATCAGAGGTTCCCGAGCCCTTATATAGCAGATAAGATTCAGGACATACCCAATGAAAGCAGATTATCCAGGGGCTGATACAACTCCTCCAGATAGTCCACATCTTCTTCATCTAACTCAATGGATGCAGACTCCATTAGCTGCATGATTTGTTCGACCTTTGACACACCAACAATTGGCGCGGTGATTTCCTCTTTGCCGCACAACCATGCGAGCGAAATTTGTGCCGGTGTCTTACCGTACTTTTCGGCGACCTCATTGACCCGCTCCGCTATCTTGAAATCCATCTCTCCCTGGTAAAGACTTCCTGTCCTCGCCCTGTCCTGACCCTTCGATCTATTGGTCGTACCACCATCAAGACTTCCCTTGTAAGCACCTGCGAGAATACCCCTTGCGAGCGGCGACCAGGGCGTTAATGCGATTCCTTCTTTAGCACAATAACGATTCATCTCTCGCTCTTCTTCACGATAAATCAGGTTGTAGTGATTCTGCATGGAGACGAATTCCGTCCAGCCGTGCAATCGGGCCGTCATCTGCATTTCAGTGAACTGCCACGCAAACATCGTGGATCCACCCAGGTATAGAACTTTTCCGGCCCTGACCAGATCGTGAAGCGCTTCCAATGTCTCCTCGATGGGCACCTGTACATGCAGCGGCACGCCATGTGGATGCCGATGAATGACAAGATGATCTATGTAGTCATGGCCTAATCGCTTTAGCGATGCATCGACCCCTTCCATAATATGCTTGCGAGACAAACCGCCCTGATTCGGCCCGGCGCCTAGCGGCATAGCGATCTTGGTTGCCAACACATAACTTTCTCTTGGCAACATATCTCGAAGCAGCTTACCCACGACCTCCTCGCTGGCACCTATACCGTAAACATCAGCACAATCGAAGTAAAACAGGCCATGATCGATGGCAGCCTTGAAAATCGGCTTGGCATCGTCATAGCCAAGGGTCCAGTCGCCCTGATGGCCACGCCCAGGTTCACCGAAATTCATGGTGCCAAGACAGATCTCCGAAACCCGGAGTCCGGATTTTCGGCCTAATTGGGTCGATTTCAGCATTGGCTTCCTCATTAATACGCTGGGAGTCGCAGTTTACCAGCGGATGGTGATACTTCGCATCTGCTATTACAATGCCGGACCAACGAAATTTTTTGGATATTAAATGACCTACCAAACCCTGCTTTTCGATGTCGCCAGCGGCATCGCTACCATTACCCTCAACCGTCCTGACGCAGCCAATGCAATGAACCCAACCATGGCCAGGGAATTGAGTGATATCGCCATCCGTTGCGATGATTCCCCGGATATTCGCGCCGTCGTGATACGCGGCTCTGGCAAAATGTTCTGCGCCGGAGGAGATTTGGGCGTGTTCGCGGAAGCTGGCGACAACGTCTCTGCGGTTATCAAGGAAATGGCCGGTGACCTGCATATGGGTATTTCAAGACTGACTCGGATGAATGCCCCGGTCATCGCCGCCGTCAATGGTACCGCTGCAGGTGCGGGATTCAGTCTCGCCATCGCTGCTGATCTGGTGATCTCTGTCGATACCGCAAAATACGTGATGGCCTATACCAATGCCGGGCTTTCCCCGGACGGCAGCTCCACGTACTTTACACCGCGACGCATAGGAGACCGAAGAGCACGAGAACTGATGTTAACCAACCGGGTTCTCTCTGCTGCAGAAGCGCTTGATTGGGGCCTGATTAATCAGGTTGTCAGCAAGGACGACTTCGATGAAACTGTGGGCAAGCTTGCTGCCTCAATCGCCGAGGGCCCTACTCTCGCGTACGGTCGGGTAAAGTCCTTGCTCAACGCTTCCTTCGACAATGGTCTTGAAACTCAGATGGAGCTCGAGACTCGCGGAATCTCTGATATGTCAAAAACCGACGACGGCATCGAGGGTATCCAGGCATTTCTCGCTAAACGTAAACCCAACTTCAAAGGCTCATAACACGTCTTTCTCCGACGACAGGTTCCGCCCATGCTAAAAGAACATGATGCAATAGAATTTAACTACGGCGCGGTAACACCAGATATTCATGACTCGACCAGTTGCCCCGATCATCCTACGACGCCATGTTCCTGCTGCTCACCTGCTTTCGCTGATCTGGTCCGCGATGCTGACTGGACGCCAATGACTGATCCCCAGGCATGGCTGGCCAAAGGCAAAGATCGAGCCCTATACACACCCAGCAGCACAGTCATCCTGGTGAATGCGAAGATTCTGACGATGGATGATGAAATGCCTGAAGCAACCTGCATTGCTTTCGCCGACGGACGAATCCTGGGGGTCGGCGAAGCCGCAGACATGGCCTTGCTCGAAGACCCCAACGCAGAGATTATTGATTGCGAAGGCAGGACAATTCTGCCGGGGTTTATTGAGCCTCATTTTCACTTTTTACCCTGCTCGACCATGTCACAGATAGAAAATATCGGCCCTTTTCGCTACGAGACTGTTCAAGGTGCTATCGATCGGCTGATTGAGGTCGCCAAAGATGTGGGACCCAACGAATGGATTATGGGGCGACAGTTCGACCCCTCACTCCAGGAAGGCCCTGATCTGTTAACCCGAGACTTACTGGACACAGTGAGCGTGGAAAAACCAGTATTTGTCTACAATGCGTCGATGCACTTTGGCTACTGTAATAGCAAGGCACTTGAAATCGCCGGTATCCACAAAGACACACCAGACATTCCAAACTCACCCTACGGCCGGGATGAAAATGGTGAGCCTAATGGCGTACTGATTGGCGGCGGCGCCTATACGTCGGTGATCCGTCATAACCAATCCGCAAAAAAAATAGATCTGGTCGGCAACAGCCTGGACGTTATCTCACGCGCCAATAGCCTCGGTATTACGATGTTTTGTGATCAGGCGACCGGTATGACCAGGGGAGTGAAGGAGATCGAAATTTACAATACGCTTGCGGAATCCCCACAGATGACGGCCCGTTTACGTTACTCGCTCAGCTATGGGATACAGGACAAATGGGATGAGTATGATATCGCCTGCGGTGATGGCAATGAGATTGTTCGCTGCACGGCATGGAAGATCGTCGCCGATGGCTCGAATCAGGGTTTCTCCGGATTGCAGCGAGAACCCTATCTGTACAGGGACGATGTGGGCTTACCCTATGTCGACGCGAACGCCCTGACAGAGATGGTCATTGATCGAGCAAAACGCGGCTGGGCGCTCGCCATCCATGCCAATGGAGACAAGGCGATCGACAATGTGCTGGATGCCTATGAAGCTGCTTATGAGCAAGGTTTGCTAACAAATACACCCTGCCGCATTGAGCATTGCTCCATTCTTCATGATGAGCAGATAGAACGTATCGCAAAAATGGGTTTATCTCCCAGCTTCTTGATCGGACATGTTTATTATTGGGGGCAGGCGATGCGGGACAAGGTTTTTGGCCACACCAAAGCAAGCTTATTGGACAGAACAGCTTCCTGTGAAGCAAAAGGCATACGCTGGACGCTCCATTCTGATGAGCCCGTCAGCGAAATGGGGCCACTACGCTGTGTTGAAAACGCCGTGACAAGAAAAATGTGGAAAGAGCCGGGCACCATATTGGCGCCGCAAGAGTGCGTTTCCGTGGAAGCGGCACTGCGATCAATTACCAGGGACGCAGCCTGGCAATGCCATTCAGACCATGAAGTCGGTACGCTTACCGAGGGTAAGTTCGCTGACCTGGTGATCCTGGATGCAGACCCCAGAGAGGTTGACCCAAACGAGATCGGCAATATTTCAGTACTGGAGACCTGGATGGGAGGTAGACGTGTTTACGCTGCATCCCCCTGAAAGGTAAAACACTGATAGGCATTCTTGAACCTACCAGGCGAACTTACTCTGGCCAGATCGACAACGTTAACGGCAACCTGATCGCGTGGAAAGGTGTGACAGGCAACCCGCGGTCATAAAAAAGGCGATCATTTGATCGCCTTTTTCTATTACTACTGTCAACTGCTATTACGTGACAACGATAATATTGGAAGCCTGAGGGCCTTTTTTGCCTTGAGTCACTTCGAATTCAACGGCTTGACCTTCTGTCAGGGTTTTGAAACCTGAGCTGGCGATTTCGTTGTAGTGAGCGAAGACATCAGGGCCATCGGTTTGTTGAATGAAGCCGTAGCCTCGTGTTTCGTTGAACCATTTAACGGTTCCAGTGCTGGTGTTAGACATAATCTAATCCTGTATAAAGTTTAATGTGCCTTCCAATTGGAAAACGGAACTCAGGCCAGGATGGCAAGCATCTGGGCCAAAAGTTATGAATAGCGTGAAACAGACGAATACTTGAAACTGCAGGACGAGTGATTAACTTGAAATGAAGTGGGGTATCAGGAGCTCTTGCTGGGCGCGGATTTTACAGACATAAAGATCGAAGTCAACGATTTTTACAGGCAACGATTCGAATCGTAACAAAACGCGCACAAGCCCGGCACAAGGGGTTATTGGCTTGAATGCAACCCGCCAGGGTACCTGACTAGCGGCTGGACACTCGAAACAACCAGGTGCTCGCCATCTGTTCATCGGTGGCCTCGCTGAATTGCGGGTATTTACTACCGACTGCAGCAAGCACTCCCCCCAGGTCCAAATCATTAGCCCGGGTGAGCATCACCGGATAGACTTTCTCCCCAACCCTGACCCGTGCACGCCCGTCCTTCATGACATAAGCTGGCCAATCCTTGGTAGCCGCATCCTGGGCAGGCACATAAAGATCACCCTCATAAACAAAACACACTGTGGTTACCGAGTGCGGATTACCGATGCGAGTTTCCACAGCAATCAGAGAATGCTCACTGGTAAAGGCCCAGTCTGCAGGGTACGACACCTCTTCGCCGCTGAGTTTCGTGCCTGAAATCAATCCAATGGGGTCCGTGCGAAACTGATAGGCGATATAGGTTACGAACAACAGCGTTAATACAATATGAGAAAGAATCTTTAAGATTTTCATTTGTTTTTCCTGGTAACCACGACGGGTAATGATTGATATCCTTTGATGAGGGTTGATCGATTTCGAACGGGTGCACCGACCAGCTCGATGTCTTCAACCCTGGTCAGTAATTCTTCCCAGAGTACTCGTAACTGCATCTCAGCCAGCCTGTTGCCCATGCACCGATGGATGCCAAATCCAAAGGACAAATGCTGGCGTGCATTGGCACGATCAATCTGAAATTCATGGGGCGCATCGAACACCTCCGGATCACGATTCCCGGAGGCATACCACATGGCAACCTTGTCACCTTTGCTGATCTTGTGACCTTCAAATTCCACGTCTTCAAGTGCTGTTCTACGCATGTAACTGATGGGTGTCTGCCAACGAATAATCTCTGCTACCATGTTTCGAATCAGGCCTGGATTTTCTTTTAGCTTCCGGAACTGATCCGGATATTGGTTCAACGCAAGTACACCGCCAGAAATTGAGTTGCGAGTTGTATCGTTACCACCAACGATCAAAAGCAACAAGTTCCCAAAAAACTCTTCTCTCGGCATGTTGCGAGTCGCATCACCCCGCAACAACATCGATATAAGATCATTGCCAACCGGATTGTCTTTTCTGGCATTCCAGAGTTCGGTGAAGTAGGCACGGCACTCATCAAGTTCCTGGTTTCGCTGTTCCAACGATTCAATGATGCCTGAATCAACACTCGCCGTGGCAATGTCCGACCACCGGGTTAACCGGTGACGTTCTTCGAAGGGAAAATCAAACAAGGTAGCCAGCATTTGAGTGGTCAGATCTGTTGATACTTTTTCCACCCAGTCAAAGGTCTCACTAAAAGGTAGATCGTCGATGATTCGACTGACCCGCTCCCGGATTACAGATTCAAGAGCTGCCAGGTTTTTCGGACCCGTGACCGGTGCAACAACTTTTCTCTGCTCATCGTGGCGGGGCTGATCCATTGAGATAAAGTTGTTGTTGCTAGTGTAGTCCTCATCAACAAATGTCACCGAGGGTTCGGATGAAAACTGCTGATGGTTGGCGTCAATCTTTCGGATATCGGCATATCGGGTTATTGACCAGAAGGGGCCGGCATAGCTGTGTTCGTGGTAGTAGATCGGCGCTTCGTTGCGTAATCTTTCGAGGTACGGGAAATGTGTGTTTTCTTCAAACAATCGACGATCAGTGGGATCAATATCCTGTAGAGGCTGGCTATAGGCGAGATCGCGTTCTCGGTCGAGCCGCTCGAGATCAGCCTGGGCATAACTATTCACTGGACTGTCTGCCCGATTTTCTTTTCATGCGCGCAACATAGGCGGGTGACGACTCAAAATCAATCCAGCCCGTGTCGAGCCCTGAGGTGTAGCCGCCATCAACGGGAATATCGACTCCATTCAGCCAGCCGCACTCGCCGATGACCAGGAATTCCAGAACCTCGGCAATATCATTGGGCTGAGCTGCGCGCTGCGTCTGTGCAATTGTCCAGTCACTGTGTTCCCGCGTCATTAATGATTCAAATTCAGGATAAAGCGGTGTTGCTATTGGCCCGGGGCTTACCGCATTGATCCTGAATTTTCCAAGAATGCCGGAACCCGCCTGCCGAAGCGTGTAAGCCGTGACACACTTTTTGGAAAAGCTGTAAGGATCCCGCCGCCAGTAGTGATCGTTGTTAGCCTCACACCAGGCGATGCCCTCACTCATCGACCGGGTTTCCAGCAACGGTTTCAGCAGATCATATTTGGCCAGCCAGTCACGGCCTGCGACAGACGAAACAGAAACAATACCTGCACCCTCATCCAACCTGGGGATGAGCGACTCCGTTAAGTGACGCAACCCAAAAAAGTTCACTGCCAGAACCTGAGCGGCTTCTGCGGATTGAGCGATTCCGGCAACGTTGGCAAGCCCACTGATCCCAGCCGGTAATTTTGCGACAGCGGCATCAATCGAATTCTCGTTCGCCAGATCGCATGCAATATAGGTGCAGTTCGGAACGCCATTATCATCTGCATGACGATCAAGATTGAATACCCGGCAGCCTCGTTCACTCAACCGACTAACCAACGCTTTACCTACTCCTGATGAGCCACCGGTTACTACAATGTCAGGTTGTTCCTGCATCTAATCTAATCTGGAAGACCCAACACCCGTTTGCCAATGATATTCATCTGTACTTCATTGGTGCCCCCGTAGATCGTCACTGCGCGATCCCGAAGCCAGCTACGTGTCGAATCAACCTCGGTCTGGGTAAACCCATCGCCTTCCCAGCCAGCGCCTGCCAGGCCCCGCAATTCGGATTTCAGGGCTGATCCTTCCTTGGCAACCGTAGACCCAACTAATTTGAAGATCGACGTGGTCGCCCCGGGTGCTTTTCCGGATCGACTTTCTTCGGTGACTCGTTGAATTGTTAATTGCAGGGACTTCTCCAGCATGGTTTGTGCCGTAATTTTATCTCTGGCTTCACTATCGGCTACTTTCCCGTCTATTTCGCCAAGATACTGCTTCGCAATTCTGGCGTATGCATTAACCGACTTGCCCTTCTTCTTGGTCTTAACCGACGATGCTGAACGCTCGTATTGCAATAAACGTTTTCCAACTGTCCAGCCTTTATTCAGCTCGCCAACCAGATCATCACGTCGCGCAACAGCATCATCAAAGAAAGTTTCACAAAACGGTGAAGAACCGGAAATCAAAGCAATAGGTTTTACGGTCACACCAGGCTGATTCATTTCCAGCAGAACGAAACTGATGCCGTCATGCTTCGAGGCATCGGGGTCCGTTCTGACCAGGGCAAACATCCAGTCAGCGTGCTGGGCACCCGATGTCCAGATTTTTTGACCATTGATCACAAATTGGTCCCCGTCTAGCACCGCTCTGGTTTGTAAGCTGGCAAGGTCAGAACCCGAACCTGGCTCGCTGTAGCCCTGACACCAGTGAACCTCTCCGGTCACGATCTTCGGCAGATGTCGTTGTTTTTGTTCTTCAGTCCCAAACTCAAGCAATGTGGGGCCGATCATCGCCAGGCCCATACCGGAGGACGGTGGCAGTGCCTTTATCGCGGCCATCTCCTGTTGGAGGACCTGGTTCTCTTCAAAACCGAGTGCGCCACCGCCATATTCAGCTGGCCAGGTGGGTGCCGTCCAGCCCCTGCTGACCATGGCATCACGCCAGCTGATCGCATCCTCAGTGCTATATATTTCGTGGGCATCCTCGAAACTGATGGCTTTATTGCGCATGCTCTCGGGGCAATGAGTTTCAATATATTCGCTGACTTCTGACCGAAAGGCTTCAAGATCCATAGAGTCTTACCTCTGATTCGACTGCTGATTAAACGCTATTTTCGTACTGAGCGCCAAGCGGACCGGTCAGACCGAATACCGCAGCGCACTATCAATCACACATAGTCGCACTATTAGTCACACAAACTATCAACCAGCAATCGGCTAATCGATGAAAATTGCCCATTTGGCCCAACTATGTTTTATTTCTGCATCGAAAATATTGATGGAACTTGACCCATGGCAGCGCCGGAAACTGCGGAACAAAAAGAATTCAGAGAATACTGTCGAGCCTGGCTCGAAGAAAACCGCCCGCCCCCAACCGAAGTGCCGCTTCCTCAGGCAGCCTATGAGGTAACCAATGAAGTCCACCGCAGTTATCTGATTGATTGGCAAGCCAAATGCTATGAGGCCCGCATGATCGCAACCGATGTTGCTAAAGAATACGGCGGACATGGTCACGAGGGATTCCAGCAGATTGCCAGCGCAGAGGTTCGCAGGGCAAATGTGCCCTATTTCATCAACTGGATCGGGCTGGGCATGGCTGCACCCACATTGCTGGTGCACGGCACCGAAGAACAAAAAAAGACCTATCTGCCACCCATTTTTACGGGTGAAGAAATCTGGTGCCAGGGTTTCAGCGAACCTGGTGCAGGCTCTGACCTTGTGAATATCCAAACCAGCGCGGTCAAAGACGGTGACAACTGGGTCGTTAATGGCAGCAAAGTCTGGACAAGCCTCGGACACTTCGCAAAGTGGATGCTGCTGCTTGCAAGAACCGACAAGAACGATAAATACAACGGTATCACCTACTTTATCGGCCCCATGGAAGCCGAAGGCGTCACCGTCGTTCCCATTCATAAAATGACCGGTGAGTCCGGATTCAATGAGGTGTTTCTTGAAAATGTCGTTGTACCCGATCATATGCGCATAGACGAAGTGGGTACTGGCTGGAAAGTCGCCATGTCGACGCTCACCAGCGAACGCGGCGCTGCCCAGGGTGTAGGTGCTATCGCCAGTAGCGATTCCCCGTTTGCAGCTATCGAACAGCTTATTGCCATTGCCAAGAATAAAAAGAGAAATGGTCGCGCCATCTGGGACGACCCGGTATGGCGAGATCGGCTGGTGAAGCTCTACGAACGGACAGAAGCTGCCTCGCAAAACTTCAGGCGATTGGGGGTCACCGCACTCAATGGCGGCGCGATGAGAATCCCCTTACAAGGAAAACTGACGGGTAGCGAGATGGGCCAGGAATTGCATCAGGTGGCTCTTGGCATACTCGGCCTGGAATCAAGCCTGTATGTGCGTGATCCCAATGCGGTTGACGATGGTAAGTGGGCTCTGGGGTATATGAACACCTACACAGGCACCATTTCTGGCGGCAGTAGTGAAATTCAACGCAACATTCTGGGCGAACGAGTGCTCGGATTGCCAAAAACCAAATAGGGAGAATTGACAATGGCACAAGCCCGGGATTTTGGTTTTGGCGAAGAACAGGAAATGTTGAAAGATTCGGCCCGCCGGTTTATGGAGGACAAGCAACCTTTGCTCGCCCTTAGAAAAACAATAAAGGGTACAGAAGACCCCTACTTTGGCGATGAACGCGCAGGCCACTACGACAAGGGTGCATGGGACGAAATGGTGGCCCTGGGCTGGACGGCTCTGGCCGTGCCGGAAGAAGCGGGCGGAATTGGTATGAATCTGGTCACTGCAGTATCCGTGGCCGAAGAAGTAGGTCGAGCGGCCATGCCGACGCCACTGACTTCAACCCTGCAGACAACATTCGTACTGCGCGAGGCGGGCTCAAAGGAATCCATCGCCTGGTTGCAGCAAATTGCCGAAGGTAAAAGCGCGACACTGGCGATCTATGGCCAGGATGGATCGCTCGAAGCTGATTCTACGGATGTCACTGCGAGCGGTGACACGCTGACGGGTACTACTTTCTACGTGCAGGATATTCAGAAAGTCGATTTTCTGGTGGTCTCCGCAAAAGACGGTGATACCGTAAAACTTTATGCCGTTAATTTGCAATCTGAGGGCGTGGAGCTCGCCTATGATCGAATTGTTGATCTAACGAGAGATCAGGGACGGGTAACTTTCAACAAGGTCGCCGCTCAATGCATTTCGGATTCTGGAGAATCCGTCCTACATAAGGCGCTTCCAGCGTTGTTAACGCTGGTCTCGGCTGATATTGCCGGTGGTTGTGAATGGCTGTTACAGACGACGGCGGAATACGCAAAAGTGCGAGTACAGTTCGACCGCCCGATTGGCTTTTTCCAGGCAGTGAAACATCCCATTGTCAATATGATGATTCTGGCCGACCAAACCCGGTCACTGGTTTATGCGGCGGCAAGTGCCTTTGACACTGACCCGGAAAATGCACATCGGGCTGCGCATTTCGCCAAGTCCAGTGCCTCTGATACCGCGGAATTCTGCGCTAACCGGGCAACCCAATTGCATGGCGGTATTGGCTTCACCTGGGAACACGATGTGCAGATCTATCATAAGCGACAGATCCACTCGCAGCATCTATATGGCGATGGTACCTGGCAGCGAGAAAAAGCAGCTATTTATCTCTAGGGCAAGCTCTGATTCCCTACTCAACACTAGTCAACAAGTTCGCCGCCAAAAGCGATTCGACCCCTGGCACTGGGCTCGAAAATGATGTGAATATTTTCACTCGGGCGGCCCAGGTGATCAGCAATGATATCAGCCATCGCCCTGGCATCGCTCCTGAGCTGCGCTTGTTCAGGCAACTGATAGCGCAAAACGTGGGCGAATACTGGCGCCATGGTTGCCGCTGTAGTTCCCGATATAGTCCCCGATACAGTCCCCGCTAGCGCCGCCCGGTTTTCAGCATATCCGGACCCAGGCAAATAGGTCACACTGACCCAGGTCTCTGCAACTGAAGTTCCCATTTGGTCACCCAGGGCATCCGCCAGCGCCTGCAGCGCCGGGTGGGCTAATTCCGGCTCATCCTCTCGTTTGATCAGTTCCAATCGAATAATGGGCATCAGCATCCCCTTGTGTTGTTGCGTAACTGGATTGTTATCTGCCCGACAAATCCTGCCTGGGCAACAATAAACCCAATCTATGAGGGTTTATTTCGGGGAAATGCGGACTGCGCCGTAATCCTCTATAATGCCCCCGCTTTTTCCGCAGGGCAGCAAAAACAGACCCAGCGACAATCCAAAGTGGGCAGGCAGTAGCTTTGATCGTCCCATGCCTCGAATGAGCGTCGCCCCTACCCGGGCAAATTTCCGTAACACAGGTATTCACAAGATACCTATCAGAGAAGGCAGAAGAAGTTTCTATGACAGAATCACCGAAAATCGTCTATACCGATACAGATGAAGCGCCACGACTTGCGACTTACTCTTTTTTACCCATCATCAAGGCATTCACGGACACGGCGGGTGTCAATGTTGAAGTGCGGGACATTTCCCTGGCCGGTCGCGTTATCGCCGCCTTCCCGGAACGTCTCAGTGAAGACCAACGGATTCCGGACGAACTGGCTTATCTCGGTGAACTGACCCAGCGAGCAGACGCCAATATCATAAAACTCCCCAACATCAGTGCATCAAACCCGCAGCTGATCGAGACAATCAAAGAGCTCCAGGACAAGGGCTTTGACCTTCCCGACTATCCGGAAGAACCCTCTAATGAAGAAGAAGAAGCCATCAAGGCACGTTACGAAAAAATTAAAGGCAGTGCCGTAAATCCGGTTCTGCGGCAAGGTAACTCCGACAGGCGCGCCGCCAAAGCCGTTAAGAATTTCGCGCGGAAATACCCACACCCCATGGGCGCATGGTCGTCTGAATCTAAAACGCATGTATCCCATATGGATGACGGTGACTTTTACGGCAGTGAGAAATCGGTGGTGATGGCCAATGACGACACCTTGACGATCGAATTCGAAGGTGGCGCAGGAAAACAGCTACTCGCCGAAAACGTTGTGGTCGAGGAAAGCGAAATAGTCGATGCAGCGACGTTAAGCAAAACCGCCTTGTGTGCATTTCTCGAAAAGGAAATCGCCGCGACTGAACCCGGTGTACTCTTCTCACTGCACTTGAAGGCAACGATGATGAAGGTCTCAGACCCCATCATGTTCGGCCATTGCGTACGAACTTTTTACCGGAGTGCTTTCGAGAAACATGCTGCCGTATTCGAGCAATTGGGTATTGACGCCAACAATGGTGTTGGCGATGCCTACGAAAAAATTCAACAACTACCCAGTGAACAGGCGGAGCAGATTAAGGCAGACCTGAATGCCTGTTTCGAAGATGGCCCAGACATGGCCATGGTTAATTCTGACAAAGGCATCACCAACCTCCACGTGCCTAGCGACATCATTATCGATGCTTCTATGCCCGCGGCGATCAGAGAGTCGGGTAAAATGTGGGGACCTGATGGCGAGCTGCATGATATGAAAGCAGTGATTCCTGACAGGTGCTACGCCAGTTTGTATGACGAAACCATCAGGCACTGTATCGCTAACGGCGCTTTCGACCCAACGACAATGGGATCGGTGCCCAATGTTGGTTTGATGGCGCAGCAAGCCGAAGAGTACGGCTCACACGGCACAACTTTTGAAGCACCCGGAGACGGTACGATTCGAGTACTCGATGCCAATGGCAGCGCATTGTTGGAACACCAAGTTAGATCTGGTGACATCTGGCGTCTCTGCCGGGTTAAAGATGGTCCCGTCCGGGATTGGGTGAAGCTGGCAGTCAGTCGAGCCCGGGCTACCGGTGCGCCCATCGTGTTCTGGCTAGACTCGAAACGAGCACACGACGCCAATCTCATCGATAAAGTGAACCAGTATCTTCAGGAACACGATCTCACCGAAGTCGAATACCATATTCTCGCCGTGCCGCAAGCCGCGAAGATGTCCCTGGAACGCGCACGACGCGGCGAAGATACTATCTCTGTCACTGGCAACGTGTTGCGTGATTACCTCACGGACCTTTTTCCGATTCTGGAACTCGGTACGAGCGCCAAAATGCTCTCCATTGTTCCACTGACTAATGGTGGCGGATTGTTTGAGACAGGCGCAGGCGGCTCGGCGCCGAAACATGTTCAGCAATTCGAAGCGGAAGGGCATTTACGCTGGGATTCTCTGGGTGAGTTTCTGGCTCTGGGTGCTTCATTGGAGCATCTGGCCAGTTCTTTCGATAATCAACAGGCGCAGATTCTGGCGGATACATTAAACGATGCCATCGGCCAGTTTCTTGACAGCAACAAGTCACCGTCAAGAAAGGTCAACGAGATCGACAACCGGGGGAGCCACTATTATCTCGCCATGTATTGGGCTGATGCGCTCGCTGTTCAGGACAAGGACCCGGAACTGAAAGGCAAATTCAGGACACTTAGCGATACGTTGCTGGCTAATGAAGACAAGATCAATGAAGAAATGCTGACCGCCCAGGGCGAGGCAGTCGACGTCGGTGGTTACTATTCACCGGACCAGGAGCTCGCCGAGAAAGCCATGAGGCCTTCACAAACTTTCAATGACGCGCTCAGTGCATTAACTGCCTAGGGGACCTCTGATTAAGAGGATCGCCAGAACAAGTGGTCCGGCACACCGGAAGAGGCGAGCAAGTCAGCCGCTAGGCTAACTTGCTTCAGCCAACATCGCGGCAAAGCTTTTGTCGAAAGTTTCGATCGTCTCGCTGGTAGGCCCATAAACGAAAGCAAAGGGACCCTGAGGAGGAATGATCCATCCTCCCAGTCCCGTTTCTTCAAGCCGGGCGGCAACCTTTTCAATATCCAGCTCAATTAACCGGAAATGGTTTGCCGAAGGGTAATGCTTGCCCCATGCCCTGAAATCCAACCGCTTGATATCGCGTCGAACCTCCAGGTCCATTCGACCCCCGATATCGACTAAACGGTAGCGGCCGCTACCATCCTTGTTGACCTTGATCTCTTCAACCTGAATCTCAAGCACGTACTCATAGAAGCGCCTGATCCTCTCAAAGTCCTCAAGGTTGTAGTGCAGTATCGCAAACGGATGCTCACCGGCTGTCAGGATGCTGTGCTGGCCGTCTCTCCAGACAAAACTGATGCCATCTTCTTCCGGCACATCCACCGGTTCACTAAATGAATTCGAAACATCGGCATCCGCCATCGTTCGATAAGTTGCAAGCGGGTCCTTTGACGGGAAGGCGATGATCAAATCGCCCTGGGCAGGTTCAACACAAGGCCTGGGCACCAGCGCCGGGGGTTGAATCTCTATCAGATCAATCTGGTGGTGAGTCGCAGGATTCTCGACATAGTGCGTATGGTATTCATCACCCAAAACAGGCGCAGTCACCTGGCCAATATAGTCATCTTTCTCGTTCTTGAACACGAGCGGGTCAGGAGCGCCGGGCTGGGTATCGACAAACCCAATGGCACGCAAAACGGTTTTAGTCGCTTCGATATCAGAACAACTAATGCCGTGATGTGTCTGGATAAGATTAAACATCTGGGGAGCTCTCACAGGAATATCTGGTTCGAGTATACCCAGATACCGCGCCAACCGGGTATCTGTGGGCAAAGCTGTGGTATATTTTTGCGCTTATCCAGATAGGAGCCTTCCATGGCAGATATGTCAATTGCGCATTTTGGTACAACACTGATTGAGACCGCACCTGCCGAGGGCGAGGATCAGGCGTCCATCCCCATGACTGGCGACCTGAAGCGGACCAATGAGTTTTTAAATATTTTCGGCGCCGAGGTATACATCACCAATATGCTTCCTGGCATCGGCCGACAGTACATTTATAGGAAAGGCGATTTCGAAGACCCTGACTACTTTGAGAAAGATACCTTCACCTCGTATAGCGCAACGCCCCTGCCAACTGCTGACGCACCCAGAATCGGTGAAGCTATATTCAGGCTGCCTCATCAACATGCTATCGATGTTGCTGTGCAGCTGAATAGTGCCGGGTTGATTGAACCACTGTCACCCTTCGAACCATTTATCAACGGCAGTTCAGACCGATTGTTCTTTGCCGGTCCTGATGGTCAACGCTACGAATTGTGTCAATCCACGGACAGGCGACATGAAAATCATCGCATTTACATCTGGACAGATGCAGATGACCTGGAAGACCACAGGCAAGGTTACGCGGAATTCTTTGATATAAACTTTTCTGCTACCGAGAACTTCTACAACATCGGCACAGCCCACTTACTGGTTCGCGAAGATCCCGGTATTACGATCGCCCTCGTAACACTCAACGAAGGGCAGATTGCACCCAAACACAGCTTCGACATATTCAAAGATGCCGGTTATTCACATTTCAGACTCGGCTCTCCCGACAAGGCGAAAGTACTTTCCAATTCCGAAGAAGCGTTTCCAGATGGCGGCGGCCCCGTCGCATTTGTGCACTTTCAGAACAGCTATCTTGAGCTGGTACAGATCGGAACAGAAATCTAGGGAACGTCTGATTAAGGTCGGTATGCCGCATCACTATTTCCGCCATAACCGCGTCAAAGACGTGATCATACTCCGCTCGCCTCTTCCGGTGTGCCGGACCACTTGTTCTGACGATCCTCTTAATCAGAGGTTCCCTAATCATTAACGACCATCGCGATCAGGCCAAAGGCCTGACCGCATGAGTTCACCTCGCGGGTATAAATAGACGATGAAAGAGCTGTATTTTGTCAGGCATGGCCAGACTGAGTGGAACGCCATCAGGCGCATGCAAGGTCAATGGAATTCGGACCTCAGTGAACTCGGTCGAGAACAAGCGGAGACTAACGGTAAATTTCTGGCAACTCTCGACATCGACCATATTGTTGTCTCACCACTAGATCGCACAAGACAAACCGCAGATATCATTAATCAACATCTGGGTTTGAAGGTCCACTATGACGACCGGATCAAGGAATGGGATTGCGGCGACTGGAGCGGCGAGATGTGGGATGAAGTTTCCGCGAAATGGCCTGAACAATTCGCTGCCTGGCAGGCTGATCAGTTCAATTACCGGGGTCCCAATTGCGAGAACTACCCGGATATGATCGATCGCGCGAAACCATTTTTACATGAGCTTGACCAAACACCCCACAACCGAATCGCCATCATATCGCACGGCATGATTGGCAGAGTCATGGTCGCTTGCCTGCTCGGATTCGGGCCGCAGCAGATGTTTGAGTTCGGGCAACCCAACGATACGGTGTTCCATCTCACCCAGACAGACAATGGTTACATAAGCCAGCATTTTATCGGTGGGAACGGACCACATGGAGGCCTGCCCCCGCGCCAATACTAATCTGCAGGCCATCAACTACCCGCCTCAAAAACAGACGGGATGAGTTGTTTTTTTTTGCCTAAATAATCAAAGCCTAAACAATCAGCGGTACAACAGCTCGAGAAAAGAAACATCCACGCCTTTCCTTTGGAAAAAAGTCTCAAGGTTCGTTAGATCACGATGCATCATTGACCAGGCATTGGGGGTTGTATGCAGCTCCATTGCCTGGGGCACATCAATGATTACGGTTTCACCGTGATGATAAAGAATATTGTAAACAGACAAATCACCATGAACGATCCCCAGAGACAGCATCCGCTCAATATCCTGTTGGAGCTGCTCGCCGCAACGACTTAACGCATCACGCGCGAGGTGTGCGTTGACTAGTCTTGGCGCCGCACCCTGCTCATCGCCAATAAACTCCATTAACACGCCATCGGCACTCATCGCATATGGGCGGGGCACTCGCACGCCTTCATCAAACAGCAGATTCAGGTATCGCCATTCACTGTCAATCCAGTGTTGATGGAATGCATGTTCGCCCTTACTACTTTTTTTCTTCATGGCTTTCGCCAGTCGCCGATCTTTGTACTTACTGAAATTTCTGTAGTTTTTGTCAGTATTGAAGTGGCGAAAATGTCTAGCCTTGAATATCTTTGCGGTGAGAAGCGAATCTTGCTCACTCAAACACAGGTATACCGTCGCTTCTTTACCGTCATTAATCCGACCGATGACTTCTTTGACGTAACCGGCAAAGGCATTTTCAATATTGTCTTTTTCCAGAGACTCCAACTGGTGGATTTTGAAATCCGCACGCGCCAGATCCACTGGTTCATAGTCTTTATAAGACATAAGAACTCCACATGAATACTGGAAAGACCCACATCCAGGGAAGCTGTGAATAACAAACAGAGGTTTCCCAGAGGTGTGGGTGGGTTTATCGCGAGCTGAATTGTCCCGGATCTGTTGAGACCCCGGGCAGTGGTTAGCGGGGTTGATCCTCAGCAGAAATTCGAGGCAAACAGCTTAGGGGATTGGTGACTGTCATGTAAGCCTCCTGCAAAGTCAGATTGGATTCGTGCCAAGTTTACGCTTAAAGCGAGAAAGCGCATATAAAAAAGTGCGAGAAAGCGTATATATAAAAAGTGTGCGATAGCACAGCTTCAATGGTCGTCGGGTGACTCAAATCGACTAGTTAGATTCGCCCAGACATCCGCATAGCCTTTTTGCCGCTCTTTAGCATCTAGTGCGAAATCTGTGGGTCTTATCAGATATCTCGTTTCGAACATGAATGCCATCGTGTCTGCAAGATACTCCGGTTTCAATGCTTTGCTACTCGCGACTTCAAATGCACTGGCGTCTGGACCATGGGGCACCATAGCGTTATGCAGACTTGATCCGCCTGGACTAAAACCTCCACCGGTCTTGGCATCATAGTCACCGGTAATTAGCCCCATGAATTCCGACATGATGTTACGGTGATACCAGGGTGGACGGAAAGTGTCTTGCGTCACGAGCCATCTTGGAGCAAACACGACAAAGTCAGCATTTGCGACACCCTTCGTTTCTGATGGCGATGTCAGTACGGTGAAAATAGAGGGATCAGGATGATCAAAGCTGATTGACCCCATGACGTTAAATCGATTGAGGTCATACCGATAAGGCGCATAGTTACCGTGCCAGGCAACAACATCCAGTGGTGATCGATCTAGACCCGCCCTGAACAACTGACCATCCATTTTACACACCAACTCGAATTTACCTGGCAGGTCTTCATAGGCAGCGACCGGGTATTCAAAGTCCCTGGCGTTGGCCAGCCCGTCTGATCCTATCGGCCCACGCTCAGGAAGTTCAAAGGCCGCTCCGTAGTTTTCACAGATGTAACCTCTAGATGGCCCGTCAGGTAATTCAACCTGAAACTTCACACCTCTGGGTATAAGAACGACAAACTCCGGGGGCACTTTGAGAAGACCAAACTCTGAACGTATATCCAGTGTTCCTTGCTGGGGTACGATTAACAACTCACCGTCAGAGTTAGTGAAGTACCTGTCGATCATCGACCTTGCCGCGTTATAAACGTGGATGCCAATGCCCATCTGCAGGCTAGCGTCGCCGCTTGCGGCTATCGTTCTCAGCCCATCCACAAAATCATCTGTGTTATTGGCAACGGCAAATGGATCCCACCGGAGGGGATCCGGCGAGGCACAAGTCCCGCTGATCGGCGCACTGGCCAGTAGCTTGTGTTCAATCGGCTCAAAACCAAGATGGGAAACTGAAGGCTTGATCCGATACAACCAGGATCGCGCATTTTTCGACTTTGGGGCGGTAAAGGCCGTGCCGCTCAGCTTCTCGGCATAGAGTCCCAATGGCGGCTGTTGCGGTGAATTGCGACCAATTGGCAAGGCGCCGGCTTCTGCCTCGGTGGTATGCTCGTTACCGAAACCTGTCATATAGGTTAATGACATTGCCTGATTTCCTCTTTGTTCTTGCCAAAACTACCGAAAAGTCGCCGCCCGATCGCAGATACTCTCGCTTCGGGTGTGCGGGCGCAAGTCACGTGTTGCTACCCCCTTTTCCGCCGATATCGTTTATGAGGGTTGCTTCGACAAGATCCCTGACGCTGTTGGAAACCAGTATGCGGGAGGCGCGATATAAATCGTCCTTCATCAAGATGGTTTCCCTGGCGCTACCCTCTTCCAACATTTTCTGCCGGTAGGTACCTGCCAGTAATCCGGATTCCCTTGCGGGTGTTAACAGCTCACCATTGATTTCCAGATACAGGTTGGAGATGGTGGTCTCGGTCAATTCCCCACGTTCATTCCACAAAATAACATCATCGCAGTCGGATACATCCTGGAGGGCCTGCTCGTAGACTTTCCGATGCGTTGTTTTGTGTAACAAGAAAACGTTACTGCTATCAACTGGCCTTTCCGCAATTTTGAGGCGGACTTCTTCAATCCTTTGTGGCATCTGCATACATTCGATGTTCGTCTTACCATCTTTCGCCAGAATCAATCGGAGGCGAACGGTTTTGTCTGACGCAATGGTTTCAAGATCACGGGCGATTGAATCAATGTCACAGCGAAACATAAAGTATTCAGCCGATTGTCTTAACCTTTCAAGATGACCGGCTAGCAAATAGATTCCCTGCTCCGGCTCATATCGCATTGTTTCCAGTAATTCGAACTCGGGACGTTGGAAAGTCAGCACGGCAGCTTTTGTCAGGCATTCCTGCCATTCCTCTCCCGCATCAGAGTCCCAGATGATGCCGCCGCCTACACCGTAGCTCGCTGCATGGGTTGGTTTCTCAATGGTCAGTGTTCTTATGGCTACACTGAATCTGGCTTTTCGGCCTGGCTTAACAAGCCCGATTGCGCCTGTGTACACACCCCTCGGCTCGGTTTCCAACTCCCGAATAATCTCCATGGTGCGTGTCTTTGGTGCCCCGGTCACCGAGGCGCACGGAAAAATTGCCTCAAAAATCTGGTCCAGGCTCGCGGTTGTTTTCGCCTCAACGGAGGAAATTTGTTGCCATACAGTGGGCAATCGTTTGACCGAAAACATGCGTTTGGTCACCACGGTTCCGGGTTCAGCGATGCGACCCAGATCGTTTCTTACCATATCAACGATCATCAGGTTTTCAGCCCGGTCTTTTTCGGAAGATATCAATTCCTGTTTTAACCTGGCATCTTCTTCTGAGAATCGACCCCGGGGGCGAGTACCTTTCATGGGCTCAGTGCGAATGTGCGAGCCATCGGTTTCAAAGAACAGCTCAGGCGAAACACTGCAGATCGAGAAGTCATCGGTATCAATGAAAGCCGCGTAAGGCGAGGGCTGCGCCCGGAACAAATGCGAAAACACATCCAGCGGTTCTGAGTGCACCGTGCCTTTGAGCTGGTGGGTAAAGTTCACCTGATAACTATCACCCTCGCACAGGTAATTCTTTACTCGCGCAATCGAGCTCTCAAAATCTGCCCGGTTGATCGTCGGGGACAAATCAAGATCTACCGCACCCCCGGACAGGACGCCTGGATGCGCCACATCGTAAATGGCAAACGTCGCCAGCGGTCTTGACTCTGGATCAAAATGAGTGAGCGCCGGATCGAACGCACTGGCAGCCTCATAGCTCACATAACCCACGGCATAGTTGCCCCTGGCGCTGGCTTTATCAACAAATTGGAGCAAGCCTTTCATATCTTCGGGCCGCCATGCCGATTGAACTTCTATCGGATCGCGAAATTGAAGCCAGGTATTCCCATCCTGGTCGTAGACAAGTGCATTGAACATGATAATCAGACAGCCGCAAGCCTGTAGCGAACCTTTACATTAACGCCAACAACCAGGGCTTACCAATCCTGCGCAAATGACCAGTGCAGTGTTTGACGCCTGGTTCGACGGAGGTCTTCTGAAGCGGGGAACGGCTGGTTTACAATGACTGGAGATCACCCTGGGTTTCTGACAAACCGGTTTGTCTGATAAATCGGCGTGCTATCAGCAAAGTAGTACTCACCGTCTAGCACTCCTGACACCTCACCGGCTTCTACTGAATCCGGGCTATTCATAAAAGCCTTGGCAAGTTCAAGATCCTTCACCTTAAAGACAAAGAACACATTGTCCGGTTCGCTAATCGAACGCCACATGTTGGTCAGGGTTAAACCCGCTTCGCGGTGGAGTTCAGCATGAGAATCAAATACCGCCTTCCACTTTTCAAAATCTTCAACGCGGCATCGACACAAAAGCTGAGTCATTGTCCATTCCCCCCAAGACTAAAAATATCCCGTAATGGCGCGACATGCCATCGTTGTGAGACAGGGTAGAAGGTACCAGTACTTTTAGACATCAGTTCTTTTAGCGTTCAAGATGCAATACACATAATCAATGGGATATCCCACCGGGTGCGTCTTCCAATTTTTCTTATCGCAATCTTTCTGAGCGGATGTGCTCACCGTTTTGCCCCGGCTGTCCCAATGCCTGCCATAGGACTAAAAGGTGACACGGTTATCACGCGAATCGCGCTGGGTTCCTGCTTTCACCCTTCTCTCAAAGGCGATATATTCGATGAAATTACCGCACAGAAGCCCGATGTTTTTCTCTTCCTCGGCGACAACGTCTATGCGGCAGACGAATCCTTCGATCTGGAACTCAATAGCTTGCGCTCAGCCTATGGCGACCTGGCACAGGTCGAAAGTTTCCAGGCGCTTCGCAGCAGCATACCCATGATGGTGATCTGGGATGACCATGACTACGGCAAAGACGATGCCGGTGGAGACTGGTCGAACAAAAATTATTCCGAATCACTCTACCAACATGTCTGGGCCATCGGCGATGATGACCCGCGATCCCAATTGCCGGGCGTATACGTGCAAGAAACTATCGGACCCGAAGGTCAGCAAGTTCAGATCATCATGCTCGATGTGCGATTTTTCCGGACGCCTCTGACGAGAAACCCTGACCAGAATGTCGGGCGATATACGCCAAGCCAGGATCCCAATCAGAACATGCTCGGTGACGCGCAATGGCAATGGTTCAAGGAACAACTGGAAAAGCCAGCCAATGTTCGCGTTATCGTCACCCCGATCCAGTTGATCGCTGACGGCCACTACTGGGAATCCTGGCGAATGATGCCAAAGGAACGTCAACGATTTTATGATCTATTGGCGGAAACACGACCCAACGGCGTGATCATTGTCTCTGGAGACCGGCATTCCGGGGCGATGTACAAACTTGAGGGAATACTGCCCTATCCGCTGTACGAACTGACAACCTCTTCTCTTAATGTACCGCTGACGTTAATCGTCAAGGATGAACCTGGACCACATCGCCTGTTCGCTCCCTTTTATGAAAGTAACTATGCCCTGATCGATATCGACTGGGAAAAAAATATAGTTACCTTGCAGATCCTCGATGACGAAAGTCGCAGCGTGAACCTGCAAACCATATCGTTCGGAGCACTCACAGCTAACTAAACTGCATAGCAACGGCCATCAATGATTCAATTGCCGCTTCTGATATCAAGGGAACGAACATTTTTGTCAGAATACTTCAGCTAAAGCACTTTAGTTAAAACACTTCAGTTAAAACAAGGAAGAAGCGAGCGGAGTATGATTACGGCTCTGACGCGGTGATGGCGAAAATAGTGATGCGACATTCCGACCTTAATCAGACGATCACAAGATTGTTTTTATGCCTGGCCTTCGCCCTGGTCGCGGCCTGTGAACCCTCATTTGAGTATTCGGCGAATGAGGCCAAGCGCAGACTGGTATCGAATGGCTGGCCAGAATACGGTGGCGGACAGGGCCAACGATACTTTCGAGATTCGATCGTCAACAAAGACAACGCCCATAGGCTCGAACTCGCCTAGGTATACCGAACCGGGACGTCAGTGACGGCAGTAATCCGGACATTGGATCAACAACCGCATTCCAGGTCACCCCTATTACCGCCGATGACCAATTGGTGTTCTGTACGCCATTCCGTTCATCGCACTTTTTACAGAACCATCTGTCCAATTCATTACACTTACCAGGGAACCTCTGATTAAGTGGATCGTCATAACACTAATCAGACGTTCACTACCTGATTCTCAACATTGAGCATGGACATGGTGAAGCAATTCCTCGGCATTTTTCTTCTCATCACTATTGGTGTTGTTGCCGGTCTGGTGTTGTCTAGCCAAAGAGAGTCAACAATCCCATCGCAATCTTCCGCTCCCACGGCGGCGCCGCTTTCCGGCGAAGTGAGCTCAAAGCTGGATCAGGAGCGTGTCACAGCGTTAGAGGCTGAAATAGCAAGACTTCAGGCCAGAGTCGCAACTCTTGAGTCAGTAACCCTTGAGTCAGGAACTCTTGAATCGGAAAGAATGCCAGATGAACCAGTGAGTTTTAGCCCCGATATAGTCACTCTCACACCCGATATCCTGACTAATCCAACTATCCCTGTTGCCGAAGGCCTCATCGCGGCGGGAATAGACGTTTTCACCGCGGAAGACATCGCGCGCAAACAAAGTGAAACACAGCTCAAACGCCTGGAACTCCGGGATACTGCTTTTCGCGAAGACTTCATGGGTTCTGACCGGTACCGGGAAGAACTGGCAAAGATCCGACAATCCGAAGTCAGGATACGCGACGAGATCGATGATGAGTCCTATGACAAGTACCTGTTTTACACCGGCCAATCAAACCGGATTGCGGTATCTTCAGTAATGTTGGGTTCAGCGGCAGAACAAAGCGGTATCCACGCCGGTGATCTCATCGTCAGATATGAAAACGAACCCCTTTATAATTATCGGGACCTACGGGAAGCGACGATTCAGGGCGAACGTGGCGAAATCATCGACCTGACGGTGGTGCGGGATGGCTCCTTAATCACCGTGTCGATCCCACGCGGGCCGCTGGGTGTGAGATTGAATTCAGTCCGGATGAACCCGGACAATAGCTGAAGTTCAACGCCAGGCTCACAACTCTGTTTCGTTCAAATACAACTGTCGCAGCAGTCGACGCCACTGTGTGTATTGCGTATCCAGGGTGCCGTCCAGCTCAACAACTCGGCCTGCGATTTCGGTCACGATCGGAGCAGTCTCCCGATCAAAAGATGCTGTCAGCTCGCGCAACGCATCTTCATTCATTTTGGATTCTTTGTGGGTTTTGTAAATCCGTTCCATGGCATACCAGGAGCCCCGCGTCGCCCCCCGGGTCGCATCTATGGTTTTCAATCTTTGATTGCCAACAATGAGTTCATAGCTGAAATAACGCCACCACGAATAGGTCGGGCCTAGTTTTCGATGCAAGCTTTCATAATGCGCATCAACACCATCGGTAAAGAGGTATTCACTATCCCTGATTCTTTGCACTCGCTCGAAAACTGGATCATCAAGCGACGGTAAACCGACCAAAACAAATAAACCTTCTTCCGAATTGAGATACTTACTAAAGGCCTCTGGCGAAAGTGCCATCCCGTAGCGTACCGAGGCGACTTCAAGAATTTGCCGATGAGTATCATCATTGATCAGCAGCAGCACATCAGACATATCGTTGGCAATCTTGTTGTAGATATCCTGGAATGGATCTATCTGGTAATTGGGATCGACGGCGTAATCCAGCTCACTGGCAACATCGTAGTAAACCTGCTCGAACCACACCTTGCCCCTCGCATCCTGGACCCGGATTGCAAGTTTCAGCTCCACACCATCAGAAAACAATATGGTGCCGCTTACATTAATCTCGGCACTTGGGTCATCCCGGGGCATAACCCTGACGGCGCCCCAGTGCCCCGATCGAGTTAACGTCTCTTTCAATAAAAATGGCAGGTAGCGTTGTTCAACGGAACGAACCTGCGCGGCAGAGCTGTACAAAGAACCGGACACCTCTCGTTCAGATTGGAACACGCTAATGCTGATATTCAGTGGCGGACGCGAGTTCTCAACATTTTCTGCTGCCTTAAGTTTTACAATTTCAGGGATGGGTAGTTCTCGTGGGGCGGGTTGCGGGTTGGATGTACAGGCAGCTAGCGCCAGGATGGGCACGACAAAGGCAGTTCGCAACATGGCTAATTGTCTACCGCTCATTCTGTTTAACGCTCATTCTGTTTAACGCTCATTCTGTTTAACGCTCATTCGACCGATCACTCATTGGGACTACCGCTGAGTGTGCAGGTGGTCTGGCTTGCAACGGTGAATTCACAACTAAACTGACCTTCACCCGGCTCAAATGGCATGTAGACGCGGTTCAGCGTAAACGGATAACGAATTCCGGAAATCTGCACGGTAGTTGCAACGTTCAATCGACTTCGATCTGTCGCGAGGCTCAATCGATAAAGCACGCTCAGGCCTTCGGGTAAAGCAATCTGAAAGACCAGCTGATCTTCCTGCCAGGCACATCCTTCAGTACCGATTGCGTTCTGCTTCCAGCCCATATCATTGAAATCACAAACCAGCGAGAAATCATCATTACGTTTGATGACGATGTGATCCCCTTGTTGCGTGACGGTCAACACAGTTGACTGGGCAATCTTTTCGGCCAATCGACCCAGGCCGATGATTGATTTAAAATTCAGCACCTGGGGATCCACATAGCGACCCGAATTACGAGCACGCTCCATGGCCCTCTCGGCCTCAGCTCTCGCCTGCGTGTATAGCCACCGAATTTTCTCACCGGGGTGATCACTGAGCTGATAGTCCAGCTCCCAGTATCCGGAAAAATCTATGCTGTGACGATTGGCATTCGCCGCCACGACCAGCACCGGTGCCAGCATCAACAAGATTATGACCAATCTTCTAAAACCTGGGAAAGACACAGAGCCTCTCTATTTTCTTAAGCAGGTTCATTATGTTGGAAATTTTGTTACCAGGACAGCCTTGAGCTGTCTTATATAAACAGCCCTGAGCGGGTTATATGAACAGCCTTGAGCGGGTTATATGAACAGCCTTGAGCGGGTTATATGAACAGCCTTGAGCGGGTTATATGAACAGCCTTGAGCGGG
>Ga0066369_10000016_pt1 | contig 54176 bp, 42 predicted proteins | sample Knorr_S7_td_Bott_FD_70972 | JGI IMG/M metagenome (GOLD analysis project Ga0066369, IMG submission 70972) | Marine microbial communities from Southern Atlantic Ocean transect - Knorr_S7_td_Bottom_ad_4513_LV_A | ecosystem: Environmental > Aquatic > Marine > Oceanic | place: Southern Atlantic... | reverse complement strand
CCTTACATCTGGCAACAATCGTCACCCCGTTGCCCGGGATTATTGATCGGCTTTGGATTTAACCCTGGCGTACACTTCGGAACTGCCATCTTTGTTCATCAGGATAATATCGTAGGCGATGAAACGGTCGCCCATTTCCATTCCCGGGGCGCCCATGGGCATACCCGGTACCGCGAGTCCCAATGCATTGGGCGGCGGAGACTCGAGGAATCGGCTTATGTATTTTGCAGGAATATGACCTTCGAATACAAAGCCTTCCTTGGTGACAGCGGTGTGGCAGGATTGCCATTTTGGCAATACCCCCAAATCCTCTTTCACTCCGTTCATGTCCCGAGGGTGAATTATTTTAGAGGCGAAACCACGCTGGTCCATGTGTTCGATCCAGCCTACGCAGCAGCCACAGGTTTCGAGCTTGTAGACATCGAGCGTGATGTCATCGAGTGACTGCGCCGATAAGCCTGTGCCGGTCAGGGCTATTGCGGCGCAGAAAAGCAATGCCGCCGTTAGACTGGCAGGGCTGAAAAATTTGATATGTAGATGGGTTTGCATATTCGACTCCGAATGAATAAAACAGATCTGGCAACATGACTCCCAGATAGATGCCAATTGTTACATTACTTGATCATAAACGAAATATTTTCCACCGGCACCACCAGTACTGTCGCCATTTCATTGTCATAGAACAAGGAAAAGCGCGTAGTGGTGCCAAGCAATGCCAATGTTTGCTCCACCGCACGCTCGCCAGGGTCGGAAATTCGAATGCGGTATTCGTCGATGTTTCCGGACTTAATCTCAGCGGCGTTATAAACGGCAAGAAATTGAACCGCCAACACCGCAAAAACCGAGACAGAAAGGAAGAATTAAATCGGATCCGTAAACTCGATATCGCCTCTCTTCTCCTGCCAGCGCTGGTAACCGGGATATTTTTTTCTCATCCTGAATTCCAGCCACCAGATAAGCCCGGTAATGCTGACTGCAGCGAAGAATACGACTATCGATATGGGTTCCACGACGGCTGTGATCAGGAAGTCCCCAAGATCGGTAAATTTCGCGATGTTAATGCCGAACTCATTGTAGAAGAAGTAGCTATAGACCACGCCAATCAGGGTGGTGAAAAAATAGCTCAGCGTGAACACCAGAGTAGGGTGATTACGCACCAGGCTTCGTAGAAATTTCTCCATGTTGAATGTCTTACTCCAAGAGACGGTTATACGAGGGTGTTGCGTGATAGCGAACAATCGTAGTTTGAGACACCGCGGTCACCGCCGACTCCCTTCACTAAGGTATCTTCCCGCTGGTGCTTAGCCTGATTCGGTACAGCCCGGTTCGCGCCGTCATATACAGGGTGCTGCCATCGTCACCCCAGGCGACGTTGGCTGGCACTTCATCGGGTTTTATGGTGCCCAGGTGTTTGCCGTTGGCATCGAAGATCCAGACGCCGCCCGGACCGGTGGCGAAGAGATTGCCATCTACATCGACCTTGAGCCCGTCTGCGGCCCCGGTTTCATTCTGATCATTGACATCGAAGAACACACGACCGGTGCCAAGTGTCCCATCATCCCTCACCGCATAAGCCATCCAAACCTTGTTCTCGGCATCGGAATTGGCCACGTAGAGGGTTCTCTCGTCCGGTGAAAACGCGATACCGTTGGGTCGGGTCTGGCCGCTTTCCAATAGTTCGAGTTCGCCATCCGGGCTGAGCCGGTAGATGCCATTGAAATCCAGTTCTCTCGCCGGATCGTCTTCGAGTCCCGCCAGGCCATAGGGAGGATCTGTAAAATAGAGCCATCCATCTGACCGATAGGCTGAGTCATTGGGGCTGTTCAGACGTTTCCCCTGGTAGTTGTCCGCCAGCACCACGGTGTTCCCATTTTCCATTCGGGAAACCCGTCGATTGCCATGCTCCATCAGAATCAGTCGTCCCTGGGAGTCGATGTTGAGCCCATTGGAGCCCACCGAAGAGGTTTCACTCTCGCCTTCGAACACCGGTTGCATGAACGTACTCAGTCCTTCGGCATCATCCCAAATGTGAATCGCGTTGCTGCGCAGATCGCTGAACATCAGATGACCGAAGCGTCGATGCCAGACCGGACCTTCGGTAAACGCGAAGCCGCCACTGAGTTTTTCGATACGGGCATCGGCGGGAACCAGCGCATCCATTGCCGGATCGATTCTGATCAGGGTGCCGGCGCCAGCGGCGCTGGTCTGGGAAACGGCGTTACTGCTCAGCAGTAAAGCTATGCAGGTGCTAATTAGGAAAGACGTATGGGGTTTCATGATCGAACTCCAATGTTGAGGGAAACCCACAGACTGCGGGCCTTCATGCCGATCACAGCCTCGGACGGGTCACGATAGCAGGCCGGTACGTGATCGATGCGTTCAAGATCCCAAAAGCCTGAACCGTGGCCCCTCAGGATTAACTCGAAAGCGCGCATTTTTGCCTGGACTCACCATTGTTTTTCCAGGTTCGGCTACATTAGACCAGCAGGCATGGGATTGTGAAGCAAAATTTGGCCAATGTCAGTATCCATTTTGCTGCGGCTATCGCTGGAATTAAGCTGCCGACTGAGGCAGTATCGGGAGCATAACAAGGTAAGACTATTAGAGAGGGGATACCGCCATGAAACGACTCCTCTCAATCGCTTTGGGCTGGAGCAGGAGACGACACCCGCTGGAGCCGGAAAGCGGCGACGGCGTAAACACAAAATTGGTACTAATCTCTAATACTGATAAAAAAGGGGAATGACGATGATTGTTTTAGTCGCGGGGGTAAACTGGATAGCCGTAGTAGTCAGCACGGTGCTTTGCTTCGGCCTGGGTGCACTGTGGTACTCACCGAAGCTGTTTGGCACAAAATGGGCCGCAGGTGTCGGTATCGAAATTGGAGCAGACGCCAAGCAACCCTTGCCCGCATTGGCCATGCAATTGCTGGGTACTTTCCTGCTGGCCTGGATTATTGCCCTGGCCATCGCCAACGATGCGATGCCCATCGGAGTGCTGTTTGCGGCGACCAGTGCCTGTCTGTTAATGGCTGGCGGCATGTTCGGCCAGAACAGCCGCTACGCCATCGTCGCGGAGGGCAGCTTTGTGATGGCAATGGCGGTGATCATGATCGTCTGCCAGTCCTTATTCTAAGCCGAGCAGGCGGGACTTAGCCGGTCATGACTGCAAAATCATAAAGGCCGGCGGCAAGCCGTAGCTCAAGTGTGGCTACTGATAAGTTAACGGTCAAATCCGCAGAATAATCGCTCAAGCCACGTCTATATTGCTACTGCCTTTTCCCAAGTCGCAAAAGCACGCAGCCGGAAAAATCGATAGTTTTCAGCTGACACCAAATGCCGACCCAGTTTGAACAAGTTGTAAACGGTGGCATATGCACCCAAAAAGCGCTGGGCCTGGTGCATAGATTTGAACTTCCGCATGCCCCGCTCTATGACTCGCGTTGGTTGATGCGACAGCTCGGCGCGATTGTTCGCATATTGCGATGTATCGTGAATCGATCCCTGGATCTTCACAAATACTTCATCAATGAAGAACGTATCACCAAATCCTTGATGATTTCGTCTTAATCGCTGGGCATATTTCGCTCCAAACTTATTGCATCACAGGCGTACTGCTTCATAGCTCGCCACGGTACCTCGTTTAGCGAGTAAATCTTCGATATCCCGATGACCGAGGTTGAAACGGTGGTAAAGCCAGATGGTAATTTGAATGATTTCGGGTGGGAATCTGTACCTTTTGTACATTTTTGATCGATTCAAGCGCCAGATTGTCGCAGAATGGCGTTTAACTTGTCAGTACCTATTGTTCCCCAGTAGCAGTAGAAAACACTCTTATCTATGGCAGCGGGAATCGATTAAAAAAAGGCCCCAGCGACTGTTTTTTGTGCAACGGTGACAACGGTGAATTATTCCTCGGTCCCGTTTATTCAACTCGTTCATACTGGTTTTATGGGGTCTTGACCTTCTCGGTTTGCGTCGCCGTCTTAAAGCCGGAGTAAGAGGGCTGGTCGATAGCAAGTTGGTTAACCACTGTTTGGCGTAGATGAGCCTGTAGCACCTGATCCGCCAGTTCAATAGTCCCGTTACGCAGTTCACGCACCAGCCGCCAGCGCAGGCTTGCCAATGTATTCTCGCTGCTGAAGAAATGTTGCAGGCGGGTTCGTTCTTGCGCCCGATACTCCGTACCGAGAGCCAACTCTCGGTGCACAATATCGAGTGAATTCGCGGCCACTCGGGCAAGGAAGTTTAGCCTAGCCTCGGTCGCATCCATGACATCGATGCGCAAGAAATCCCGTACGCTGTTGAGCAGTTCGTCCGTGCGCGGCAGATCTTCGGTAGCGACTGATTCCGGTATTGGGATTAAGGCTACTTCGCCGGGTATCAACAGATTGGCACAATCCACCTGGCATTCTGATGAGCGCCGCCCAATAGCAGGGCGCTCCACCGTACGGTCCGGTCCGCTGCGATACTGCTGCGCCATACCCAGACAACCCACAGCCCACCAGAACGAACCAAATACCTCCCAGAATTTGACATGAACAGGGTCCACCCTAGCACCGGATTCTTCTTCATAGCCTCTAAACAGATCCGCGTATTCACCAAAGCCACCCACCGGAGAGTTACCACCAAAGCGCCAGGAGTTGGTACAGATCCAGCCGAGGTCGCGCATGGGATCGCCGATGTGGGCCAATTCCCAATCCAATATACCGACGATACCGCTGCCGCCCAGCATGAAGTTCCCGTTGCGAAAATCGCTGTGTACCAGGCGAGTTTCGTGATTTGCTGGCAGGTGATCCAGCAACCAGCGTGCGCTAAAATCGATCATAGGTTGGGGAGTGTGGAAACACCGATATCGCTCCCAGGACTGCTGCACACAGTCCCGCGGCGACATCTTTGATAACTGACCGACCAGGCCAGTCGCCTGCAAATCGATGTTATGGATGCGTGCCATAAACTTGCCGCACTCGTAGGCGAGTGTCGGCCGTACCGCCTCGAATCGCTCCGAGCGCACAATCCTCGCGCCCAGTGTTTCGCCTTGCAGCCATTCCATGACGAAGCCATCACCCAGGCCATCGCTGGGCATCAACACATAATGAATTTCCGGCTCCGGCACGCCGGCCGCCCTGGCGCTTTGCATTAGCAGCGCTTCCGTGCTCAGGCCAGGATAGCCCAACTCTGATTTATTAGCATGAACACCACCGGCGCCACGGCGCATGGCGAGAACCCGCTCACCTGATTCACAACCGTCGTCTTCGATGACCAGGCGATAGGTTTCCTGGCTCGCCCCTCCCGATAAGCGTTCAGCCGAGAGCAGCGACACGCAACCGGGCAGCTGCACGGTCAATACCGCTTCGAGCTTGCGTTCAAACTCTCCCTTATCCTGCGAACCGTCCTTCGCCATCGGCTATTCCTTCACGCCCTTGGGTGCTCGCTGTTTCATGAAGCCAAACATGTAGCCGGCGATACGGCGCATCTGAATTTCCTCGGCGCCTTCGGTAATGCGGTAGCGACGATGATGGCGGTATATGTGTTCGAATGGCTTGTGGCGGGAGTAGCCGAGGCCGCCATGGACCTGCATCGATCGGTCCGCCGCTTCGCAACACAGGCGATTCGCCCAGTAGTTGCACATGGATACCTTGTCCGAGACGGCGAAGTTGCCGATCGTATCCATTTGCCAGGCAGTCTTGTGAATCAGTGTGCGTAACATTTCGCACTGGGTCTGTAACTCTACCAGGGGAAACTGGATGCCCTGGTTAACAGCCAGCGGTTTGCCAAAGGGTTTGCGCCGTTGCGCATAGTCTACCGCCTCGTTGATGCAATATTGCGCCGCACCGAGACTCGACGCTGCCTGGCGAATGCGGTTTTCGTTGAAGAAGTGCTGCACCACTTGTAGCCCCAGGCCCTCACCACCAAACACGGTTGAGTCGTCCACAATGACGTCTGTTAAGGAGATACGGGCATGATCGGTTGGCATATTAAACGTCCACAGGAACTCTTCTATCTTGAATCCGGCCGCGTCGGTGGGCACCAGGAACGCGGTAATTCCATGACCATCACCGGCCTCACCACTGGTGCGTGCCATCACCATGTCATAGGGAGCCTTGTGTATGCCGGTATTCCAGGTCTTTTCACCGTTAATATGCCAGCCATCACTCTCGTGCACCGCCGTAGTCTCCATATGTGTGGCATCTGACCCGTGATCCGGCTCGGTAATGGCGAAGGCGAAACTGCGCCTCGCTTCCAGCATCTCAGGCACCCATTCTTTCTGTTGAGCTTCCGTACCATAGGCGAGCATGAGTAGCAGGCCGACATTGTTGCCAACAATTGAATGTTCGGTCTGTAAATCGTTGTGCAGGCCCAGACCCCGGGTGGCGAAGTGTTCACGGATGATCGCCATGTCGAGATTGCTGCCGTCCTTACCGCCGTATTCCCTCGGCAGAGGATAACGGTAATGACCTGCTGCATCTGCGCGTCTCCTGGCCTCGGCCAGCAGCGCTTCCCATTCCTCGTTGGGCAGGCCACCGCGCCCCCAATCGGTGCGCGCATCTTCGCGGCGGTAGTCGAAGAAGCGGATGTTGTCGTTTTCCTGCTCCAGGGGTTTGATTTCCTGCTCGATGAATTCATCCAGTTCGTTCAGGTATGCCTGCAATTCCTGTGGTATGTCAAAGTTCATGGGTTTTCCTAAGCGTAGAGAAGGTATCAGGCAGTCGCTGACGGGCTTAAGTCATGGTGATAATAGCAGAGTGAGGGGTTTACTTAAGATAAGGCAATACATTACCCAGCGACCCTTGGCCCACCGCTGGCGCCATGAAGGAACATAATCAGAGCTTGCTTAAGTATTCTGAGGCTGAATTGCTGGTTAATTGATTGGAGAATTAGGGACGGGTTAATAGTTAGGTTATCATCTGATGAATGTCCCCGGTGCTCCCGGACTAGCCACAGCAAGGAGCACGAGCAACTTCTTAACACCGAGATCGAAATTATGCCAGGCCTGTTAGCAAATATTGATCCGGATGGATTATTAGAATACTCCGTTGTTTTTACCGATCGTTCCCTGAATCATATGTCTCAATCCTTTCAGGGCGTGATGAATGATATTTCCTTGACCTTGAAAAGCGTTTATCAAGCCGAAGCCGTGGTTATCGTGCCTGGTAGCGGTTCATTTGGTATGGAGGCCGTCGCCCGCCAGTTTGCCACAGGAAAGAAATGTCTGGTAATCAGAAATGGATTCTTCAGCTTCCGTTGGTCACAAATCTTCGAGATGGGCGATATACCAGCGCAAACAATTGTACTTAAGGCCAGGCCCGTTTCGGCAGCAAGCCAGTCTCCCTTCACACCTGTACCCATCGATGAAGCAGTTGCAATAATCAAATCGGACAAGCCCGACGTTGTGTTTGCCCCGCATGTCGAAACGTCGTCGGGCATCATACTGCCGGATGACTACGTTTCTGCACTGGCTGCAGCCGTGCATTCGGTTGGCGGCATCATGGTGCTGGATTGTATCGCCTCGGGTACCATCTGGGTTGACATGAAAACCAGTGGCGTTGACGTATTGATAAGCGCGCCGCAGAAGGGCTGGAGTTCGCCACCTTGCTGTGCTCTGGTCATGTTGAGCGCGCTGGCGCTGGAGAAAATGGTTGGCACCACAAGCACCAGCTTTGCCTGCGACCTCGGAAAATGGCTGCAAATCATGCAAGCGTATGAGCGTGGTGGTCACGCCTATCACGCCACCATGCCAACTGACTCGATTGCAGGTTTTAGAGATACCATGCGGGAAACTGAGCGTTATGGTTTCGAGAAGGTGAAGGCTGAACAACAGCAATTAGGCGATAAGGTGCGTGCCATGCTGTCCAGGAAGGGTATCAAGAGTGTCGCTGCTGAGGGTTTTGGCGCGCCGGGCGTGGTGGTTTCCTATACCAACGACGCCGCAATCCACAGTGGCAAGAAATTTGCTGAACTTGGCTTGCAGATTGCCGCCGGTGTGCCATTGATGTGCGACGAGGCAGAAGATTTTCAGACTTTTCGCCTCGGTCTGTTCGGATTGGATAAGCTCCATAATATGGAAAGAACGGTGGCAAGTCTCGAGACTGCATTGGACAAATTGCTCTAAGGAACCTCTGAATAGTTAATCAGAGGTTTCCAGCGATTCGTGTTTTGCCAGATATTTCCAGGAGGGGTCAGACAAGGTGACAATTAGGCAGGTTTTTGCTCCTGAAAACCTGCATTTCCGCCATCCCTGGCGGTCAAGACATGCATCCGCCCGTCGAAGATTGGCAACGCAGAGTGCGGAACCGCCTGAAGGCCCCGAGGGGCGTGAGCTGGGAACGGAAGCTTTACCGGCGAAGTGCATCTTGCACCTGTACGCTTCAGATCACGCAGAGACCTTATGACATTGTTCAGAGATGTCCTAGACCGAGCTGGCGGGACTTAGACACCCAATCCCCGGTCATGACTGCAATATCATAAACGCCGGCGGCAAGCCGTAGCTTAAGTGCGACATCCAGATAAAGCCAATTACTACGGGGATCAGTAGCCAGCCGTAGTGTCGCTTCCACCATGGCAGTCTGTTGATCAACCACCCCATCGCCAACAGGCTGAAAATCATCGCCACAAAATAAGAATGCAAAAACATGACACGCTGTATTAACGCAAACGGCAGCCAATTCATGGCGTAGCCCGCGAGTAAAAACCACAGTAGCGGGTCACGCAAATTTTCCGGGCGCAACACGGATGCAGCGACCAGCAGTAGCATCGATAATGAACCGGCCCACCATACCACCAGATTCGGTTGCATGGCGATGTCAAGCTCGCCCCGACGCCAATAGCCTACGGCCTTTTCACCCAGGGGCCATTGATACCACTTGCTGCCATAGAGGTGATCGCGCATGCGTTGATTGGTGAGATACATTCTGCGGTTCAACTCACCAAATTTTTGGACAAAAGACAATTGGGGCTCGGCCTGTTGATTTTCCGTATAGCGATTGCCTTCGAGGCCCATGCGAAACTCCTGCGACATGAATGCATTGCCGGTTCCGGACAGGGGCAGCAGGCTGAAGTGGATTTAGAACACACTGGCATAAACCAACATCGCCATGCTTAATACCATGGCGCTGGTTATGGCGAGCTCCTGCCACTTAAGGCGACGAGCTTTAAAAAACCGTTGGCGGCATAGTGGGACGGATAACGGAACGTCGCTGTTTCCTCCACCAGGGTCTGACCGTGTAATCGGTAGGGGTGAGGGCTCGAGCTGAGTATCGCCTTGCTGGACGGACATTGCCCGGGCGATTCGATGAGCGTCGTATCCCAATCTTCTGCGAAGCGAGAGTGGCTGTCGACGGCCAGCACATAGTCTTCATTTTGATAAAGAGACTGGGCATGGCGCTTGGCCCAGCCCACGCCCTCGCTGGCACTGGCTCGCATATTGAGGATGCGAACGTTTTCCCCAGGGCCTTCAATATTTAGCTCACCACTGTCGCCATCGAGTCGATTCTGCCAACAGATACCCACGTTGATGTGGTCCGGATGTTTGGCCTTGGCATATAGATTCTTGACGATGGGAATAATTTCCTCATCTTTATAGGCTGGAATCTGTACGAAGATGGTTCCCATGATCTCGGTCTATCGGGGCAACATCGGAATTGGAAAATGGGGGCTGAACCGACTATCCGTTGATGAATCTATCCACCGAATGTCGATTGGAAGGGAGGGCGGCTCGTTTTTTCTCTCTTTGGTTTCGGCCATTGGCTTTGTTACCTGAAGGGCTGTGAGCTTACCCCCTGAGCAACTGCAATTCAAGAAACGAAATATTTGATAATTGAATGACAAGTAATTATTCTGTTCGTTAATGGAACAGCGCGATACAACTGCGGACACCCCGCTCGCCGCACCGATAAGCGGTAGAGCCAGGATTCGGTCTATCGACACGCTTCGCGGTGTCGCCCTGTTTGGCATCCTGTTGCTGAACATCATCGCCTTTGCCTTCCCCTTTGCCGCCTATACGGATCCCCAGGTCGATGGCAGTACCGAGGGAATTAATCTCGCGACTTTCATGGTCATCGATATATTCTTCGAAGGCAGTATGCGCGCCATCTTCTCCATGTTATTCGGCGCCGGCCTGCTTATCTTTGTGGCCAAGCCCGCCACCGATCCAGCCCTGGTCAAACGGCTGTTCTATCGTCGCACCTGGCTACTCATCGGCTTCGGTCTGTTTAATGCCTATATCCTGGTTTGGGTAGGAGATATTCTGTATGCCTATGGAGTGGCGGGCCTGATACTCTACTTTTTCAGAAACCTGTCTGCGAAAAATCTGGCGGCATGCAGCCTGCTCATAATTACCTTCCTCGGCGTGCTGCATACCGGTTTCCACTTCAATACCAAGGCGCAACGGCTGGAAGTGGTGGCGATCGAGTCCCTGCCCGCTGGCACGGTGCTGAGCCAGGAACAGGAAGCCACCATGGAACAATGGGATCAATTCCTGGCCGGGCAATTGGCAACGCCGGAATTGATTCGGGAAGACCTGGAGATGAAAAGGTCCGGCTATGTCGATAATTTTGTGGGCACGGCAGGGACCAATTTCTTCATCCAGACCGTTGCGCTGGTTTTTAATACCCTCTGGGATACACTATCGATGATGCTGCTGGGCATGGCTTTTATGAAATGGGGCCTGTTCGACGCTTCCCGCAGCCTGCGGTTTTATTCCGGGCTGATGTTAGTTGGATTTGGCATTGGCCTGCCACTCAATTCCTGGGAGACCATTACCTTCGTCAATAGCGGATTCGAGCCCTATTGGTCAACCTTCAACCGACCTACTTATGACATCGGCCGCTTAAGCCTGGCGCTGGGCTACATCGGCCTGGTGATGATGATCTGCAAGGCTGGGATTTTATCGGCAATCAGATCGGCGCTGTCGGCGGTCGGGCAGATGGCATTGACCAACTACCTTGGGCAATCGATCATCTGCAATCTTGTGTTTCTCGGATTCGGCCTGGGTCTGGCTGGAGAGCTTGAACGCTACCAGGTTTACTACGTGGTGTTTGCGGTGTGCTTATTCCAATTGATCTTCAGCGTCTTGTGGTTGCGGCGCTATTGTTTTGGCCCGGCCGAGTGGTTGTGGCGTAGCCTCACCTACCAGGTCAGGCAGCCGCTTCGTCTATGATGGCGGCGGCGGTGGAACCCACTCCCCGGCCGCTGCCAATTGTCCATAAACCCGGGTGAGGGCACCACTGTATTGTGCAGAGGTACCCTAAGACTTTTGCAGCCGCAAGATGAATCTGTCTGTACCGCCTCGAATACCGGCATCAAATTTGGATCGGGCGTAAATATGAGCAGCCAGTTCCGCTATACTCGGCTTCGCCTGGCATTGCATTCCTTTAATGAATATTTGAGCCCGTAGTTTATGAATTTTAATTTTCTCCGCGTCGAGCGCAATGGCTCTGTTGCGAACATTCAATTGCAACGCCCGGAGTGTGGCAATGCCCTCAGCCTGAAGTTAATGAAGGAAATCATTCAGGCATGCGAGTCATTTAAATACGATACCGGGACGCGGGTCGTCATCTTCCGCGGCGCAGGCAAGAACTTTTGTGTCGGTGCAGATTTGAAAGACCCGGATCGAAAGTCGCGGGATCAGGCTGATCTACTTGAGCGCTCACGGGCGACCCAGCTTGGGACCGACCTGATCGCAGCGATCCTGGGCATAAACCAGATCACAATCGCCGCCGTGCAGGGTGCAGCAGCCGGTGGAGGCGCCTGTATTGCCAGTGCCTGCGATTTTCGAATCGGCGCCGGGGATTGCCGAATTGGATACCCGGAAGTGAAGCTCGGTATGAACCTGAGCTGGGGCGCCCTGCCACTGTGTTACAACCTGGTCGGACCGGCCAGGGCCAAGCGCATGGTAATCGGCGGCGAGCTTGAGTCAGGAGAGGATTTGCTGGCGTGGGGATTTCTGGATGAACTGGTGGTAGCAGATGATCTGGGCGGGGCGGTGCAGAAGATGGCGCAATTCTATGCCGATCGACCCGCCATGGCGGCACAGATGATCAAGCGCGGCTTAAACGCCATGCAGTCGGCAGCGAGTGTTGGCATCATGCATATGGATGGCGACCAGTTTGCCCTCGCGAGTCAGAGCGATGACTATGAAAAACAGCGAGTCGCGTTCCTCGAGAAAACCCGTTCAAAATCATGACCTGCGCTAGTTGTTTTAACCAGGCCAATCACGTACCATGCTCGCCGGCTTCCCGGCAGCTCTGATCACTGCCTGTTTTATGCCCCGATCGTACCTGCCTTGATTGCAAACCCGCCTGAATGCCATAGATCATATGACATTATTTGGAGGTGTCTTAACACTTCCTTATCAGAATTACGATGCCCGACCCATGATATTAGACCGACTGCATTTTAATAAAGACACGACCCGGGAGCTCATGCATATCGCGCTTCCGATGGTGGTTTCCCAGGGCACCTTCGCAGTAATGATCTTTACCGATCGTTACTTCATGTCTCAGATCGACCCAACCCATATGGCGGCGGCACTGGGCGGCGGCGTGGCGGTGTTTTTTTCCTTCTGTTTCTTTTCCGGGATGTTTTCCTATGCCAACGCCCTGACTGCCCAGTATCTGGGAGCAGGTGAGATTGAGAAGTGCCCGAAGGTCGTCACCCAGGGGCTTATCATGACTCTCATGAGCGTTCCACTGCTCGCCATCATCACAGTACTCGTCGCGGGAATATTTGAGGGCATGGACCACGATCCGGTGCAGGTGGAGCTGGAGCGTAGTTATTACCTGATTCTGATGATGGGCGTGGTGATAATCCTCGCCAAAATTTGTATTTCTTCCTACTTCGCCGGCATCGGTCGCAGCAAGATAGTGATGATATGTGACGTCTGTGGATTAATTCTCAATGTACCGCTCAGCTATGCCATGGTATTTGGCGAGTTTGGATTTCCTGAACTAGGTATCGAAGGCGCCGCGATTTCGACCATTATCGCCACCGGGTTTGCACTCCTGCTGTTTGTCTATTTCTATCTGCAGAAAGAGCATAGAGACAAATTCAAGGTCATGCAGTCGTTCAAACTCGACAGGGGAATCTTGCGTCGCTTCATGCGCCTGGGATTGCCATCCGGTGCGGAATTATTTCTGAATGTGGCCGCCTTCAACATCTTCCTGCTGATGTTCCAAGGCTATGGCATCGTCGAAGGCGCATCCGCGGCCATCGTCTTCAATTGGGACATTCTGTCGTTCGTACCGATGGTGGGACTGAATATTGGCGTGGTCAGCCTGATAGGACGCTTCGTCGGTGCCAGGGACATGGAGCGCACCAACGAGGTGATCTCTGCCGCCTTCATGTTGGGCCTTGCCTACTCGGCGGTATTGGCTACCATCTATATCACCTTCAGGTTCGCGCTGGTGTCAGTTTTTGCGCCGCCGGTGGGGGATTTCAGTGAAATTCTGCAGCTCGCTGGTTTTATGATGGTGGGGCTCTCCAGCTATGCCATGGCAGATGCGGTTATTCAAGTTTGCGGTGGCGTCCTGCGCGGAGCGGGGGACACTCGCTGGTTGATGGTTGCATCGGTCTCTCTGCACTGGGTGATGCTGGTGGCGCAGTATTTTATTATCCGGGTGTTTGAGTGGGGCCCCAGGGCATCCTGGATTGCATTTGTCGTGCTGATTCTGGTTATCGCCGTGGTCTATGTATGGCGGCTACAGAGTGGACATTGGCGCAATGCAGAAGCCTTAGACCGAGTCATGGCGGAAGCTTGAATCTGCCCGGGTGGCGCCGGTTTGAAGCATTTCTCTACAGGCAGCCCGACAGCCTGCTTGCCGCCGGCAGAATACACCGGTGCCGGTCGGCTCCGATCCGCTTTTATGCCATCCTCACTTGCAGCTAGGCCCATAAGCAGATAGCCTTTCCGGCTAAAGCCTTGAAACTCCTGTCAGAGAGTTGATTATGAAAAGATTCCGAATATTTTCCGCCATCGCAGTGCTGGCGGTCGTGGCCTTGTCGTCGCTGACCGCTATCTTGTCTCAATCTCAAAATTCAGTGCAATACCCCCGGGCTCTGTTAACTCAGAAGAGTAACTTTGCCCGTGGCGCCGCCGCTGCTATGTCGGAACCCTTTCGTGGGGTGGCCACTAGTGCCGGCATTGTCGAGGGCTTGTTCCCGGTTCATAGTACGGGTGTATCTACTGCGCCCGTGCGTAGCGCCGCGGAGAATTTTCTGGCGACTCTCGATTCCGGAGAGCTCAGCCGGGCTCAATTCGCGATCGACGACCTGGAATGGCGTAACTGGTCTAACGTGGACGTGGGGATTTTCGCGCGACACGGCATTAGTCTGGAGGAGATGACGGCTCCGCAAAAAACGGCAGCCTGGGACCTTTTGCGGGTCGCACTAAGTGCCGAAGGTCTGGATCAGACCGAAAAAATCATGAGAACCGAGCAGGCCTTGTTGGAAATCAATGGCGAGCCGATCCGCTATGGCGAGGAGAAATATTATCTGACGTTTATGGGCATCCCGTCGGCGAGTGAGCCCTGGGGCTTTCAGTTGGATGGCCACCACCTCGTCGTCAATTTTTTTGTGCTGGGAGATCAGGTCGTCATGACACCGGCGTTTTACGGCGGTGAACCGGTGTTCACGGAAACTGGCAAGTATGCCGGTAACGAGATCCTGCAGCAGCAGCAGAACCTGGGGTTAGCGCTGATGCAGTCACTGAATCCGTCACAGCAAGAGCGCGCCACCATCAAGCAGGCCAAGACCGGCAATGATAATCAGGCAGAGGCAAACAAGGATAACTTGACCCTGGACTTCGAAGGCATCGCCGGCAGCGATCTCAGCAGCGCACAAAAACTGGGCTTGCTGGAGGTGGTTCGCTCCTTCGTCGGCAAGCTGCGAGATGCTCATGCGCAGGTGACCATGGATGAAATCGGCCAGCATATCGAGGATACCTATTTCGCCTGGGTCGGCGAGGTGGAAGGTGATTCGGTTTTTTACTATAGAATTCACAGCCCCGTAATCCTTATCGAATTCGATCATGAGAATCCGGTGGGTACGCGTCAGAAAAATACACCTGGCACGCCAACTAGAGATCATATTCACACTGTGGTCAGAACACCGAACGGTAACGACTACGGCAAAGATTTGCTGGCGCAGCATCTGGCGACACATCCTCATTAATTAGGAAATCTGACCCAACCGGTATTCGCCAGGCGGAGAATTCACGTGATCAAAATTGATAACACCAGTACCTCGATAGTTCGCAGATCACTTCTCACGGCAGCAGTAGTTGGCTTCGCGGTTGGCAGCAGTCTTGTTAGCGCCCAATCCGCGAACCCATTCGGTGTTCCCACCGAGAAAACACCCAACCCCGCGGCAAATATTGTCGCCGCGCCGGGTTCTCGCGGCCAGGGCTGGCTGGGGCAGGGCCGCTCGGAGGTGATTGCCCGCCATGGCATGGTGGCAACCAGCGACCCGTTGGCGGCGCAAGCCGGCTTGGAAATTCTCCGGCAGGGTGGCAACGCCATCGATGCGGCGGTAGCCGCGGCGGCGGTGCTGGACGTGACCTCACAAAATGATACCGGCATCGCCGGTGACCTCTTCGCCCTGGTCTGGAGTGCTCGGGACAAGAAGTTATACGCCCTGAATTCGGCGGGCTGGGCACCGGCGCTCTGGACGCCAGAATATTTCAAGCAACAGCTTGGAGTGGAAAGAGTACCGGGAACCGGCATCAATTCGGCCACGGTGCCGGGCGCGATCTCGGGATATGATGCCTTGCTGACTCGCTTCGGCACCATGGGCTTCAAGCAAACCTTCGCGCGGGCGGCACAGCTGGCGGAAGAAGGCTGGGGGCAAGCGGAACGCCGTCATCGAGATCTCACCAGCGTACAAACCAAACTGCGAAATGACGCCGATTCCAATGCGGTGTTTCTGAATGACGGCGAAGTTCCTCCGCTGTACAGCATTATTCGTAATCCGGATCTCGCCTCTGCCCTGCGCTTAATCCAGCAACAGGGACGCGATGCTTTTTATAAGGGCGCCATCGCCGACGCCATCGTAGCGAAGATGCAGGCGGACGGCGGCGTGATGACCCATGAAGATCTGGCGGAATATAGCTCGGAGTGGATAGAGCCGGTGACGACAAACTATCATGGCTATGATGTCTTTCAGTTGCCACCCCCGGGGCAGGGCTTCGCCGCCCTGGAGATGCTGAATATTCTGGAGGTGTGCGCACCGGTGCATGACGTCAACCTGGCGACACTGGGACCGGCGAATCCGGACTACTGGCACTTCATGGTTGAAGCCAAGAAGCTCGCCTATTCAGATTTGCAGGCCTACAACGGTGATCCCCTCTTCAGCGATATCCCGGTGAAAAAGTTGTTATCGAAATCCTATGCCACAAGCCTCTGCGATCGTATCGATATGGACGTCGCCTCGGTGCCATCGGTTACCGGTGGGCTGGATGGAGGCACTATCTATCTGACTACCGCCGATCGCTGGGGCAACATGGTTTCGTTAATCCACAGCGTGTTTTCGGTGTACGGCAGCGGTGCGACGATTCCCCCCTATGGCATGATGTTGCACAATCGCGGCGTTGCCTTCTCTTTGGAAGAAGGCCATCCCAATGTGGTCGCCCCCCACAAACGCCCGTTTCATTCCATCATCGCAGGCTTCGTCATGAAAGATGGCGAGCCGCTAATGACTTTTGGCAATATGGGTGGCTCGGTACAACCGGAGACGCATGTTCAACATATGGTGAATGTTATAGATAATGGCATGAACATACAGATGACTACCGATGCTGCTCGATTCACCCATAGCCAGAACAGTAATGTGCTGTCGATGGAGGCTAGCCTTTATAATCTGGTTGGCGCCGCGTTGCGCGCCAAGGGTCACAGGGTGGCTTCCGTGGATGGCAGTCGTGTCGGCGGTTACCAGGGCATTCTCTTCACAAAAGATAGTTCCCTGCCAGAACCGGTGTTCGGCCCCCAGAGCATAGCCGAAGATCATCCGGTGAATGGGCTCTACCGAGCAGGTTCCGACCATCGTAAAGACGGCCAGGCAGTTGGTTGGTGAATTTCTCTCAGGTTGTAAACTTAGTAATCCGACACCTAGTCGGCTAAGGTGGATTGAATTATGAATTGGGACGCGCTCGGCGCAATCATCGGCGCCATAGCCGTTGTCATTACCCTGGGATTTCTCGCTATCCAGATCAGATATAGCACTCGATCGATGGATGAATCAAACCGTCTGCAACGAGCCACCGCGATTGATCGACACGCCGATTCGGTGAACCGCTGGCGCGGCAGTCTGTCGGAGAACGAAGACCTGGCGCGCATTTGGCTGGCGGCCATTCATGATGAAGAGCTGTCCGATATCGATCATATACGGTTCAATAACCTGTGGATCGTATTCAACAACACGCAACGATCGAATTATGAACGGGCTATACTCGTGGGAGAAAGGGGCCTGGCCGATCAGTCTGCGAAGAGTATAGCGGCGGAAAGCCTTGGCTCGGAGATGGTGCATAAAGCGTGGCTTGTGGGCGGCCCCTGGATGGCTTTGGCTTCTCCCGAATTTGTTTCACATGTTGAGAAAGAAATGCAAAACATGGAAAAAAGCGGCGCAGGCCTCTATCGCTCGGGTTCGATGGCAGCAACCGCCAGTGATTCTTAGCCAATGAGAGCTAAACCACGTTGGATGGTTGCCTTCTTCAGACAACAAATATGGTCTGTCTTCGTTGTTCTGTGTTTTTGCCGTCACCCATCTCCTCGCCGATACGGCGGCCAGATTATCTTGCACTGGCGCTCGACGCATGACTGCTTATTGGGTTTCCTTCTGCTTGCAGCGATACAAGGATTACTGCTACCGACCGACCTGTTTGCCGCTGAATCTACTACCGCGCAGATACAAGTACCTGAATTCGAGATAGATACAAGCTGGCCATCTGTGCCACCAGTACGGAAACTGGGTGACGTGAGCAGCTTCGCCGTCGACGCGGATGACAATATCTGGCTCTTGCACCGTCCCCGCACCCTCGCCGCTGAAGATTTCAAATCTGCTGCACCTGCCGTGGTGGTGTTTGATGCCAGCGGCAACTTCCTCAAGGCCTGGGGTGGTGAAGGCCCGGGCTACGAATGGCCGCAGCGGGAGCATTTTCTGCACATCGATTACCAGGGCAATGTCTGGCTGGGGGGAAACTACTGCGCGCAGAGAGCACTGCCACGACTGCGCCCGGTCGGGGACGACCAGATATTGAAATTCACTGCCCAGGGTGAGTTCATATTACAAATTGGTCGTAGCAACCAAAGCGGTGGCAACGCCGACACCTTGAACCTGCATCAGGCAGCCGATGCCGCGGTTTACCCTGCCAGCAACGAGATATTTGTCGCCGACGGTTATGGCAACCATCGTGTCATCGTCTTCGATGCCACCAGCGGCGACTATAAACGCATGTGGGGTGCATTCGGCAACACACCCAGGGATCTCGATCGTTGCCCGCCGCCGGCCTTGAGCAGTGTCCCCAGTGGTCCCGGGCCCGATCAATTCAGCATTGTCCATGCCATACGAGTGAGTAATGATGGTTTGGTCTACGTTGCCGACAGGGAAAACCGGCGCGTGCAGGTGTTCACTGTTGCCGGCAGTTTTGTCAAACAACTGGTACGTCGGGAGGCGCCATTTGCGCGTAATCTGGCTTTGTCATCTGACTCTGAGCAACAATTTCTCTATGTCGGCGGCGGCGACGATATTGTCATCGTAGATCGGCAGACATTGGAGATCCTCTCCAGCATTCGACTCGAGGGAATGATTGGTGGCGGCCACCAGATTGCCACCGACTCGAAGGGGAATATCTATGTGGCGGGTAGTACCCGTGGCATGCAGAAATTGACATTCAAGGGGTTGCTCACCACGACGGCAAAGTAGCACTCTCTCCTCTCTCACGCCTTCTAAGCACATCGATGCCTAAGCGATGTCTCCGGATTAATCTGTAAGCTTTATGGCAGTAAGTGCAAACACAGCTACAGAATTCCCATATCCATTCGCTCACACCGGAAGCCTTGGAATTTATATTTCATTTTTTGGCTTGCCAAGTTGCAGGCGTCCCTTTAGCCTGAGCAACAAGAACCATGGAGCCTGAAAAAATGAACTCCAACATGTCGGCAGTTCTCGCGGGAATACTTATTCTCGGTTCATCGTTGACCACACAATTCACCTCACATGCGGCAGAATTTTCACAGATCAGACCGGATGCAGAGACGCTATCGGCACTGCCTACTACCGACTGGCTAACGAATGGCGGGGATCTGTTCAACCGAAACTTCTCGGCATTGACGGAGATTAACACCGACAACGTCAATCAACTTGGCCCAGTCTGGCGCACTCACCTCGACGGCTCTGGAGTCGGCGCGAAGTATTCAGGAGAGGCTCAGCCCATTGTTCATGATGGGGTCATGTATATCATAACCGGCGCCGATGATGTCTTCGCCCTGAGTATCGATAGCGGGGAAATTTTGTGGCGCTCCTCGGCTAATCTTGATGAAGAGATCTCGACTATCTGTTGTGGCTGGACCAGTCGCGGAGTGGGGTTTGGCGAAGACAAGATCTTTGTTGGCAGATTAGATGGGAGGCTTACGGCGTTGGACAAAGACAGCGGCGCAGAGGTCTGGTCCATTCAAGCCGAAGCCTGGGAAGAAGGCTACACCATCACCAGCGCGCCCTTGTATTTTCAAGGCATGGTGATTACCGGTTTCGCAGGGGCTGAATTTGCCGCCCGTGGGCGCGTAAAAGCTTTCAGCGCCGACGACGGCAGCTTGCTGTGGACTTTCTATACCGTGCCAGGCCCCGGAGAATTTGGCTTTGAGACTTGGCCCGCCGACAACGATGCCTGGCAAACCGGCGGCGGCACAGTCTGGCACACACCTGCGGTCGATCCTGAGTTGGGCATGATTTACTTCTCAACCGGTAACCCCGGCCCCGACTATAACGGTGCTGTGCGTGCGGGGGACAATTTATTCACGGTGTCCATTGTGGCGCTGGATGCGTACACCGGTGAGTACCGTTGGCACTTTCAAGAGGTGCATCATGACATCTGGGACTACGATGCACCGAACCCGGTTGTGCTGTTTGATCTGGACTACAACGGCGTGCCGCGTAAAGGCCTGGCCCAGGCCGGCAAGACAGGTTTCTTGTATATTCTCGATCGCCGCAACGGAGAGCCCTTGGTAGGTATAGAAGAAAGACCGGTTCCACAGGAACCTCGCCAGGCGACCGCCGCCACCCAGCCTTATCCTATTGGCGAGCCCTTTGTTGTGCAAACATTGGATGTAGCGCCGGAAGGCTATCGGCTCATCAACAATGGCGCCATCTTTACCCCGTTTTGGGATGAACCAGTGATGCTACGTCGTGGCGATGCCAATTGGCCACCCAGCACCGTGGACCCAAACAAAGGGGTGATGTACGTCTGCGCCGGCGAGCGGCAGGCTGCGTATTTCGTCAGGGAAAATCTGCGGCCAGCGAAATCCGGTGACCGATACACCGGTGGCGGCATGCGTTTTGCGCCCATTCCTATCACTGGAATTGTTTCCGCCATGGATCTGCGAACTAATCGCAGGCTGTGGAGCCAGCGCTGGCCCAGTCGCTGTTACAGTGGCCTGGTGGCGACAGCAGGCGACCTGCTGTTCGCCGGCCGTAACGACGGCCGTTTAACTGCGCTGGATGCCCGAGACGGTACCAAGCTGTGGGAGTACATGACCGATGCGGGTGTTAACGCACCGGCCACGGTATTCGAACACAATGGCAAGCAATACGTTGCGATCTTCTCTGCGGGGAATTTATTAGGCAGAACCAATCGAGGAGACAGCGTATGGTTGTTCACCTTGTTGGATGACGAGCAGGAAGGGGGTATTGCCCGGGCGCAGGTAAATCCTTCTCAAGCCAATCCGGAAGGACGAGGCCTGTTCCGAAACACCTGCCAGTTTTGTCACGGACTGAATGGTGAGGGCGGGCATGATGGCATGCCGCTAGAAGGATTGGCCGCGTTCAATTCGACTTACGTGGCAGATATTATTCGCAATGGCCAGAACAACATGCCGGCATTCTCAACGATGTTTTCTACCGGCCAGATCAGGGCGCTGGCAGAACACGTGAGAACATTAAACCCCGACATATCCAATCGGAACAGTCGGTAGCCTGGAAGCGGTGGCTCGTGCCTATAAGAAGGATATCGATGAAGTGAACAAACTGGATATCGATCCGTTGCAATAAACAGGGACAGATTTAATTTCCCTTCGAAAAAAGAATTTGTCCCTATCTTTTCCTCTGTTACTGCCTAGTTGTTTCCCCGATATACGGCATGGGTTCGCCACAATTCCGGGAAGCCACAAGCCATTACAGCATCGAGGCCCGCTCCTACATTCAGGCCTTCTCTGGTAAGGTCCAGCCTTGCAGCCATTAAGTCCGCAGTCGCGGACACAGAACTCACTGTTACCGCTCCGCCTGCCCTTACTTGGCCTGTAGCTGCACTCTGAATAGGACCGAATGCACGGGTAGCAACCTGCATGAGTGTATTGTCTCCGCCACGTCTAAACCCTGCGGCAATTCCTTCGACGAAGTTGTAGGCATCGGCCTGAGTGTTACCTTCGTTCAAGAAACATAATCTTGATGACAGCAAGCTACTGTCGCCAGTAAAGACGTCACCGTCCGGAAGGTTCCGAACTAGCGAGACAGCGAGGGTATCCCCATTACAACTGAACATGTCCCGTGGTAGTGGTGTCGGTCGCACCCTTGGTGCGTTGCTGGATCTATTGGCACGAGCCTCTCCCTGGGAGATCATCTCGGCATAGGAAGTAAAATAGGTTGCAATCCTGAAGTCGTAGTTGTTAGCGAAGTTAGGGTTTGCGATTATCGGTTGACGAAAGAACACCAGGTTAGTGGAACCCCCACTTCGGGGATTGGCACGCGCCCACTCCACAACCTCACCCATGCTCACACCTTCATTCAAGTTGCAGGATACTGTAGACATCACAGTACCCACGGGCATTTGTTGTCCATAAGCGGAGAAGCTCAGCATTAAGGCCGCTACGAATAAGCCGAGTACATTTAATATTTTCATTTCTGTGATCCTCAGTTTTACGCTTACCTACAGGAACCAATGTCCCGGCGATAGGCAGGTAATTATTAGTATTGATAGATTGTCAGAACAGCTAAATACGAATGATCAGCTCGATAAGGTGGGGCTAAAGATCCACCACGACTACAAGCTAACACCTTGTCTATACAGTGTATAGGGAAGGTGAAGGCTATCTAGATTGATGACCACGCCTTCTTTAAATGGTTGAACAACACTACTCCGACTTTGGAACAAGCGAAGCCTTCGCAAGCTAATCCGGAAGGGCGAGGCTGGTGCCGGGATACCTCAAGCTTCGTACCCTATTTCTTCCCCGCAACGGTATAGAGAATGGCCCCAAGGAGGATCCAGGCCATGACGATGCCCCATTCCTGTGGCCATATCAGTGCCGCCGGGCTACCAGGCAGGTATAGCAGGCCTAGCCCAATTGACAACACTAACGCCAGGCGGCCCACCAGCTTGCCGTAAGGTACTTTATAGGGTCGCTCCAGCTCCGGCTCCTTTTGACGCAACACCAGGAACGACCAGGCCACCATGGCGTAGGCGATGACGATGCCCAGGCCGCCGGCATCTACCACCCAGACCAGGGCCGGTCGACCGAAGAAGGGACCGATAATTGATAATCCGCCGATCAGTAAAATGGCATTTTTCGGGGTGTGATACCTTGGATGCAGCCTGCCGAGAAATTCCGGTAGTAAGCCGGCACGGGCGAGGGCGTAGATTGCGCGACTACCGCCGAGGATGAAGGCATTCCAGCTGGTAATGATGCCGGCGAGACCGGCGATCAACAACACCGTGGCACCCAGTTCGCCGTAAATTTTTGCATTGGCTGCGGCCGTCACCACATCGGAAGCGGCGATGCTGGCAGCATCCAGTACCAGGCCGACACCGAGCACAATCAGGCCGTACCAGATGATCGCCAGGGCTACCGAGAGCATCAACACCGCGCCGATATCTCTGAAGGGCAGATCGATCTCCTCCGCCGCTTGGGGAATGGTATCGAAGCCGACGAACATGAATGGCACCATCACCAGCACCAGGGTCATGCCCGAGAAGCCGTCCTTCATCAACGGCTGCATATTACCGATCTCGCCGGTAAACAGGGCGCCGCTAACGAACAACACACCGACGATGAGAATTGCCAGCACCACCACGGTTTGCACCAGGGCCACCATGCGCACGCCGAGCACATTGAGAATGGTCATCAGCACCGCGCCGAATACCCCGGTTAACACCCAGGAGAGGTAAACATCCCAGCCAGCAATTTGCCACAGGTAGAATTTGTCGAGACCGGGTACTAGCGAATCCAGAACGGTTGGCAGCGCGACAGCCTCGAAGGTAACGACAGAAACATAGCCGAGTACAATTGCCCAGGTGCAAATAAAAGAGGCACCTGCCCCCAACGCGCGATGACTATATACGTGTTCGCCGCCGGCAAAGGGTAGTGCCGAAGCCAATTCGGCGTAGGTGAGACCGATCAACAGCATCGCCACGCCGCCCAGGAGAAAGGCGAGGATCGCACCGACCGTGCCGGCCGATTCGATCCAGGTTCCTGATAACACTACCCAGCTCCAGCCGATCATGGCGCCGAAAGCCAGGGCCAGAACTTCCTTGCGCCCGAGCACGCGTAAGAATTTTGTTTGTGGTGGGGTGTTATTCAACAGCTAACTTCCCTGTACGTCGCGGGTAGCAGAAGTACCCCGGGCCATGGGCCAGGAGAGGAGAAGAGTAAACCCGTACTGGAGTAAAGTCTATGAGTACGCGGCTGGGCGCGATACAGCTTGGCAGGCTTGGAAAGATTGCAATACTGTGCAAGGGTATTGTTCGAGTGGCCAGATGAGCCATCCATCGCGGCAGGATTTGTCCCCCGGTGGTTAGCAGACTTCCAATATTTACGGTAAGATTCTGCGTTCCATGCCAATAACGCCATACGAGAAAAATCACTATGTCTTCCGTTATTTATCCCATTACCAATCTTAAGAATGTGGAACAGCTCAGCATCGCCAGAGGCGAAGGCGTCTATGTTTATGACGAGGCCGGCAATCAATACCTGGAAGGATTGGCGGGGCTTTGGTGTTCGGCGCTGGGTTATGGTAACCAAGAGCTTATTAGCGCCATTACCGAACAATTAAAGACGCTCTCCTACAGCCACATGTTCGGTGGCAGGACGCATCAGAGTGCAATCGACCTGGCGGACAAGTTATCGGAGATGGTGCCGGTAACAGACGCCAGAATCTTCTTCAGTAACTCCGGCAGTGAGGCTAACGATTCCCACATAAAAATGCTGCGCTATTACAACAATGTCACCGGTAATCCGCAGAAGAAAAAAATCATCGCGCTGGATCGTGGCTATCATGGGGTCACCCTTGCCAGCGCCGCGTTAACCGGTCTGCCGGTCATGCATACACATTTCGATATACCGATGGCGGCGCTGGGCATCCTGCGAGCCGATTGTCCCCATTATTATCGCTGCCATAACGAGGCTGAGTCGGAGAGCGAATTTGTCCGGCGCATCGTCAATAATCTCGAACAATTGATTCTGGCTGAGGGCGCCGACACCATCGCCGCCTTTATTGCGGAACCGGTCATGGGTGCCGGCGGCGTGGTGATACCCGCAGAGGGTTACTTCGCAGCAGTGCAGGGCCTGCTTAAAAAGCACGATATTTTATTCTGGGCAGACGAAGTGATCTGCGGTTTCGGTCGCACTGGCAACGACTTCGGATCGACCACCATGGGCATAGCGCCGCAATTGATGAGCCTGGCGAAACAGTTATCATCCGCCTATATTCCTATCAGCGCTGCCGTGATTCCCGGTGAAATGTACGAGGCCATGGTCGAACCCAGTGCCGAAGTCGGCATCTTCGGTCACGGTTACACGTATACCGGCCATCCAGTGGCCAGCGCCGCCGCGCTGAAGGCGTTGGAAATTTACCAGCGCGATAATTTGTATGAGAGGGCCGCCGCAACCGGGGTCTATATGCAGAGTCGACTTAGGGAGTTTGCAGAGCATCCCCTGGTGGGTGAGGTGCGAGGCGCGGGGCTCATCGGTGCGGTAGAACTGGTTGCGTGCAAAAAATCTGGAGCTGCATTCGCAGACGGTCGTGTCGGCGCCTTCGCCCAACGTAGTTGCCAGGACCATGGTTTGTTATTGCGAGCTGTTGCCGGCAGTTCCGTTGCATTCTGCCCGCCACTGATCATCACGGAATCACAGATCGATGAAATGGTCGAAAAGTTCAGCCTTGCGCTGGAGGCGACACTGGATTTCGCCCGGCAAGAAAATTTGTTGATTCAATGACTCTGAATAATCTCGTATGATCTAGTCCACACAGCCATGCCTACAGGTTTCATGTCATGAGAAAACCAATAATAAGTACCGTGTTCACATTGGCCGTGCTGGCGCTGATGAGTTGCCAGCCAGAGCAGCAGCAAGCCCAATCTGAAGAGACCCAGGAAGCGCGAACCGCGGTGGATCTGATTCTGAGCAACGGCAAGATTGTCACCGTAGATGAGGCTTTCACCATAGCCGATACCGTGGTGGTGAATGATGGGCGCATCCTCGAAGTGGGGGACGCTTCCATCGCCGACAAATACCAGGCAGCGACGCTGGTGGATCTCCAGGGCAAGACCCTCATGCCTGGCTTCATCGATTCCCATACCCACATCCGCGGCCGACCCCAGCGTTACATCGAATTGGGCGAAGTCACTTCAATTGCCGAGATGCAGCGACTGATTCGGATCAAGGCCGACGTGCTCGGTCCCCGCGAATGGATCACCGGCTATGGTTGGTCTGAAGACGTATTGGCAGAAGGACGTAAACCAGTGCGTCAGGACCTGGACGCTGCTGCGCCTAACAATCCAATTACCTTTACCCGCGCCGGTGGACACAGCGCCGTGGTCAGCAGCCTGGCGCTAGAACTCGCCGGCATCACCGATGCGACTCCAGACCCCGAGGGTGGTGTCATCGAGCGCGATGAAAACGGCGTTGCCAACGGCGTCATCAGAGAGCGGCAAGGTATAGTGGGTCGCCTCGTCCCGGATTCCACTTACGAAGAATTGATCGGGAGTCTGGCGCTCAATCTTAATGCCCTGCTGGCAAAGGGAATCACCAGTATTACCGATGCCTCCAAGAGCCCGCGTGACTTCCTCATGTACGAAGAGATATATGGTCGGCCCGGCGCGAAGCTGCCACGCTCCACCTTACAGTTTCAGTGGCGCAACCCGGAAGCCATCGAGGAATTGAAGACCCGCGTTGGTGATGGTAATGACTTCCTCAAGATCGGTCCGATCAAGATATTTGCCGATGGCGGATTTACCGGCCCGGCGGCATTCACCAACGAGCCCTATTTGAATCAGGGCGATTACCGTGGCTACCTGAATATGCCGGAAGAGGAATTGGTAGCCCTGATTAATGAGATTCACGATGCCGGCTGGCAGATGGGAATCCATGCGATTGGCGACGCCGCAATTGAGCTGGTGGTGGACACGCTCGCCGATGCGCTTACCCGTAATCCGCGGCAGGATCATCGTAATTATCTTAATCATTTCACCATGCGTCCCACCGATGCCACCATGGAGAAAATGGCGCTGCACAATATACTGATTACCCAGCAACCTAATTTTACTTACACCCTGGAAGGTCGTTATGTGGAGAACCTCGATGGCTGGCGTCTGGAACATAACAACCCGCTGCGTTCGCCCATGGACCACGGGATATTCGTCGCCATATCCAGCGACATATTGCCCATCGGACCTTTTGTGGGCATATACGCGGCAGTTACCAGAAAAGGCATGAGTGGTCGGGTGTTCGGGGCGGATGAAGCCATCAGCGTGGAAGAGGCGGTGAGGGGCTATACCATCAATAGCGCGTACATAAATTTCGATGAAGACATCAAGGGCTCGATCGAGCCGGGCAAACTCGCCGACATGATTGTGCTGTCGGCGGACATTTTGAGCGTCGATGCAGAACGCATCATGGATATTGAAATTGAACAGACCTATGTTGGGGGCGAACTGGTTTTCTCGTCTAACTAGAAATTCCATCACATAGCAGTTAGGACTCATTTCTCAAGGAACCACGGGGAGAAGTAAACATGTCAATAATCAAACCAATCAAGTTGATAATAGCCTGTGCCGCCGTCGCTGGATTCTGGCAGAGTGTGGGTGTTGCCCAGGCAGCGAACGACGACTTGCTGGCGAATTTGTCCCCGGTAAGTGATGCTATGCTGGCGGCGCCGCCTTCTAGTGACTGGCTCATGTGGCGTCGCACCTACGACGGCTTTGGCTTCAGCCCCCTCGATCAGATCACCAGAGCCAATGTCGCGGATCTGGAACTGGCGTGGACAGCGTCTTTGGAGAGTGGTTCCAACATAGCCACTCCCCTGGTCCACGATGGCGTCATGTATCTACTGAGCACCAGCGACACCATGCTGGCGATGGATGCCACTTCAGGTGAACTGTTGTGGCGTCATAAGCACGAAGGGGCAGGTATCGGCAGTGCCAAGATCGGCCTGGCGCTGCATGACAACAAGGTATTGATGCCCACGGGCGACATGCGCATGCTGGCGCTCGATAGCAAAACCGGCGAAGTCATCTGGAACACCGAGATCATCGCCACTCAATCTGGCCCCATTCCCTATTCTCTCAGAGCCGCACCCATCGTCGCCAATGGGATGGTAATTCAGGGTATCACCGCCACCATGATTCCGGAGGGTGGTTTTATCGTCGGTCTGGACCTGGCAAGCGGCGCCGAAGTCTGGCGTTTTCATTCCATAGCCAGACCCGATGCGGCCGGCGGCAATACCTGGAATGACCTGGAATTGGCTAAGCGCAGTGGCGGCTCGGTGTGGATACCGGGCAGTTATGATCCCTCTCTGGACCTGATTTATTTCGGTACAGCGCCCACCTATGATACCGGTTCACTGCTATATCCTGTGGACAAGCCTGGCATTAATACCGATGCGCTGTACACAAATTCAACCGTGGCCTTGCGTCCAAAGACCGGTGAGTTGGTATGGCACTTTCAGCATATGGCCAACGACCAGTGGGACCTGGACTGGATTTACGAGCGGCAGTTGATCGAACTGCCTGTCAATGGTGCCGATCGAAAAGTCGTACTCACCGCGGGTAAGATGGCCTTGTACGATGCCGTCGATGCAGCTACGGGAGAGTATGTGTTTTCGATAGACCTGGGATTGCAAAATCTCGTCTCCGCCATCGATCCGGTCACCGGCGCCAAGACCCTGAATCCGAATGCGGCTCCCAACGCAGAAGACACCATGCTGGTTTGTCCCTTCGCGAATGGTGGCAGGAATTGGCCATCCGCTACTTATAATCCAAACACCAAGATGTTATACCTGCCCCTTTCCGAAATTTGTATGAACGGTGGTCCAACCGGAAACGGCGGCCTGTTAAGTTCCGGCTCGCAGTTAACACCAGCTCCATTGCCGGACAGCGATGGCAAGTTCGGTCGCATGCAGGCAGTCAACCTGGCGACCAGGGAGTTGGATTGGAACTTTCGTGAGGTCGTGTCTCCAACCTCGGCCGCCTTGGCCACGGCAGGTGGTGTGGTATTCGGGGGCGCGCTGGACGAGTCATTCAAGGCCTTCGACGATGCCAGCGGCGAGATTCTCTGGCAGACTGACCTTGGGGATATTCCTGCCTCATTTCCCATCAGCTACAGTGTCGACGGCAAACAATACATCGCCGTCGTCATCGGTCAACCCAGTCTGCATGCGAACATCATGATAGGTGTCATTACAGGATTTCTCGGCACCGAACAAAGCCCAGTGACCGACCTGGATCGTAGCGGTGCGGCGGTGGTGGTTTACGCGCTAGAATAGAAATGGGGTTAGAAATGGGGCCAAAGAGATAAATGGGGTCAGAGTAAAAATACAGTAGTTTTTTCAAAACTACTGTATTTTTACTCTGACCCCATTTATCTATCCCAGTTATCAGAAGGGGATGCGTAGCATGAAGCGGCGAAATTTTATTGTGGCTGGGGCGAGTCTGAGTGCAGCGCTGACTCTACCCCTGGGCAGGAAAGCGAAGTTGTTCGCAGCCAGTCTGCCTGCCGATTTGACGAACTTGAGCGCATCCGATCTGTCGACGGCTATCCGGCAAGGTGAGGCCAGTTGTGTCGAAGTCATGCAGGCCTATCTGCAGCGCATTCATCGATACAATCCTGTTTACAACGCTATTGTGAGCATGGTGGATGATGATGACTTGCTAGCCCAGGCCCTGAATGCGGATCAGGCGCTGGCGAGAAACCAGTACCGGGGTTGGATGCACGGCATGCCCCATGCCGTCAAAGACCTTACCAACGTAGCCGGCATGCGCACCACCAGTGGTTCTCCAATCTATGCCAATCGCATTGCAGAAAATGACAGCCTGCTGGTCTCACGTATCAGAAACCAGGGGGCAATCTTTATCGGCAAGACCAACACCCCGGAATTCGGTCTCGGTTCCCAGTCTTATAACCCGGTGTTTGGCGCGACCGGTAGTGCCTACAATCCCGCCCTGACTGCCGGTGGCAGCAGTGGTGGTGCAGCCTCAGGTCTGGGCACTCACATGTTACCGGTGGCAGATGGTTCCGACATGATGGGTTCGTTGCGCAATCCCGGTGCGTTTAACAATGTCATTGGCTTCAGACCGACGTCGGGAAGGGTGCCAGGGGGTGATATTTTTTATCATCGGCTTTCCACCTCCGGTCCGCTGGGGAGAAACACCGAGGACACGATTCGCCTGCTGCGCTCTCTGGTCGGCCCGATTCCAAATCAACCGCTTTCTCTGCCGGACGATTTGCCCCAGGCCGATGAGTTCAGAGCCTTGAATCTCAACGGCATCAAGCTTGGCTGGATGGGCAGCTATGACAACTACCTGGCGACCGAACCCGGCCTGCTCGATGTCTGTGAAGCGAGTCTGAAAACCGTAGCCAGTGCCGGCGCGACGGTGGAGCCCTGCATGCCGAATTTCGATATGGCGGCGCTGTGGCAGGCATGGATGGATCTACGCCACTGGTCCCGCGCCGGGGCCATGGATCTCTACAATAATCCGGAGACCAGAGAGCAGCTAAAATCCGAGTATATTTGGGAAATTGAATACTCGCTAACACTGAGCGCCGCAGATATCTATCGAGCCGGCTCGGTGCGAGCCAGTTGGTTTCGGGAACTGAGCCGGCTGTTCGATGAATATGATTTCCTGGTGTTACCCACGGCACAAGTATTTCCTTTCCCCAAGGAGATCCACTGGCCGCAGGAGATTAATGGCCGGGTGATGGACACCTATCATCGTTGGATGGAAGTGGTTATCGGCGGCACTCTGGCAGGCATACCCGTGGTCAATGTGCCAGCAGGCTTCGACGCCAGCGGTCGTCCCATGGGGATGCAGATCATGGGTCGATTCGGCGAAGACCGGAAGGTGTTGGAATTTGCACTGGCCTATGAAGGAATTACCGATCATCTGCAGAAACGACCGGAGATGGTGTCAATCTAATTTCACTGTTGACAAGATTCCTAACTATCATACTATGGTTATCAGGTTAAAGCCGCTCTCGCGTTTTACGTTAATTTTACTCGCTTTCCATTCCTTTTCTCTCCTCTCCTGCCTTTGCCGAAACCATTATTCTACGAGCTGCCGCTTACATCGATACGCTTAACGGCGAACTCATACCACCGGCAATAGAGATTGCCCCCTCTATGCTGAATTCAGATTTCCGTTTCGCTTGAAGACATAGTACCCTGCCCGCTGATTTCGATTGGCTCCTTAGGAGTCGCCTGGTTTCGATATATGCGCAAGTTGTTTGAACCCCTGAGTTTCACCCGCGGCCCCGACATGAAAAATCGTTTCATGTTGGCGCCTCTCACTAATCTGCAGAGTCATGTCGACGGTGTTCTTTCCGATGAAGAATTCAAGTGGCTCACCATGCGTGCGGCAGGTGGCTTTGGTCTCACCATGACCTGTGCTGCCCATGTACAGGCGATTGGGCAGGGTTTCCCCGGACAACTGGGTGTTTTTTCCGATCTGCATCTGCAGGGTCTGACTCGCCTCGCCAGCAAGATAAAAAGCGAGAACAGCGTTGCTATTTGCCAGCTGCATCATGCTGGCATGCGCTCACCGGCCGAACTGATTGGTGAGACTCCGATCTGTCCTTCAGGCAATGAGGAAACCGGCGCCAGGGCTCTGACCACCGTGGAGGTGGAACAACTGATCAGTGATTTTATCGCCGCGGCCGTGCGCGCAGAGCGAGCCGGCTTCGACGGTGTCGAGATTCATGGTGCCCACGGCTATATTCTTTGCCAGTTTCTCAGCAGCGAAATTAACCACCGGCAAGACCAGTATGGTGGCAGTCTGGAAAACAGGAGCCGCATCTTCTTCGAAATTTTTGCCGGCGTGCGCGCGCAGTGCCGCCCGGACTTCATGCTTGGCGTACGCTTGTCACCCGAACGCTTTGGCGTAAAACTTTCCGAAGTCGTGTCGGTGGCAGCACGGATGCTAGACCAGGCTCAGATCGACTTTCTCGACATGTCACTGTGGGACGTCTTCAAGCAACCGATAGAAGAAGACATGCAGGGGCGTAGCCTGATGTCTTACTTTACCGAGTTGGAACGAGGTGACGTGCGCCTCGGTGTCGCCGGCAAGATTCGTACCCCGGCAGAGGCGGAACAAGCACTGGCCGCCGGCGCAGACTGGATCATGCTAGGGCGGGCAGCAATACTGAATCATGATTTCCCCCGGCAGTATGAGAGCGACCCCAACTTCATACCGATGCAAATTCCCGTAGCCGAAGAACATCTGCGTAACGAAGGTTTATCGGACAAGTTCGTTGCCTACATGCAATCCTGGAAGGGATTTGTGGCAGAGACGAAAAAGAACTAAACCTGTCGAAGTAGTAGTCCGAACCCGTCTGTCGCAGCTTAAATATCCAGCACGCTTTCAATATCAGCATCCAACTGCGGCGGCTTGGTGAGCAGAGATACGCCGATAAACAAAAGCAGAGAGGTGACGAAAGACACCAGACCGCCGCTGATGCCGTAGGGCAGCACGATCCCCGCCAGTTGTACGATGAAATTGATGAGCAGGGCGGCAACGATTGCGGTCATTGCTCCCATCACCGTCGCGCCTTTCCAGTTCAGCCCGATGGCGACCACCGGGAATATAGACGCCGAGAAGGTAGCCCAGCCGAAGGCGCCGAGAATCGCGACCAGGGTTGCATCTGCGTAGTAGGAATACAACGCGAAACTTGCGGCGACCACAGCCAGCAGCACGGTGACCACCCGCGCCCAGAACAATTCGTTGCGTACGCTATGGCCGCGGATGGCCTTGGGTATATCGTGAATAATAGCTGCCGTGCCGATATTCAAAAAGGCATCGGACGTAGACATGATCGCCGCAAACAAGCCCGCGAAGACGATACCTGCCAGCAGCGGGCTGGCAAACACAGACAGGAATACGGAGGCGGCGTCGTCGGGTAATGCCAGTGGATCGATAATGCCGTCAACTACCGCGGCGCGAATTACCACACCTATGGATATCCACAGCAAGGCAGCCATGATGTAGCCGAACAGAGACATGGGCAGGATGATGCGATTATCGGAGATGTTCTTGTTCATCATCATCTTGGTGATGATGTGGGGTTGCCCGGCCAGGCCCAGGCCGAAGACGAAGAACCATCCTAACGACGCCATAATGCCTGCTGCCCCGAATGGCATGATGGCTTCCGAGTCATCGGCAAGAATGATGGAGGTCGCTTCGGCCATGCCACCATCGAATACCGACATGGCAGTAAATAGAATCAGGGTGCCGGCGATCATCATGATGCTACCTTGCACCACGTCGGTATACACGGAGGCGATGATGCCGCCGGTGACGCAATAGAATATCAGCACGGCGGATGAAATAACGACACAGGCTACCAGGCCGATGTCCGCAAACATGACCGTGCCGGAGAGGATGGCCTGCATCACCACCGCCATGGCCAGTATTTGGGTGGCGAGATAGCCCATGACGCCGAGCACGATGGTTACCGCCATCAGAAACCTTACCGCCTCGCTCTTGTAGCGGGCCGCGACGATATCCGGCAGGGAGATACAGTTCCTTAATTCGGCGATCATCCGAATGCGTTTCGCCACCAGGAAAAAACCTATGGCGTAACCGGTGGAGGAAATTACCACCATCCAAAAGGAGCTGACGCCAACGGAATAGACCAGCCCAGGGCCACCGACAAATCCAAATCCACTAAGGGTGCTGGAGAATAGCGCCAGGGCGATGACGAAAGGGCCAAGCCCACGCCCGGCGATAAAAAAGTCACTGGAATTCTTCGTGCGCTTCATAGCCCACAAGCCGGTCAGCACGCAGAACAGCATGTAGACGACGACGGCGCCAAGAATTATTTCCTGTCTATAGGCTTCCATAGGCTTATTGCGGTCCGCTTGCCTGTTTCCCGGCCTGGTCTTGTTCGGCTACTTTTCGCTCGGCCAGCAGGCTATCGAATTTCTCCTCGTCTTCGGGAGTGTAGATATACTTGCGGAAACCCATGCTGTAGATAAGGATCAGGGGAATCGCGCCGAGCCAGGTGCCGTAAACCTGCCACGCGGTCGCAATGGGAAAGCCCATAAAGTAGGCGGTGGTGCCAGATTCCAGAAACGCCTGGTGACTGGAATACATCTGCCACCATACGATCAGCATGAAGCCCAGGGAGCTTCCCATGTAAATCATCAATTCGCGGCTTCGACGCCGTGCAGATACGCCTAGCCCACAGAGGCAGACGATCAAGCCAAGCAGCAAACACTGAAAGGCAAAAGCCAGATTACCAATATACTCGAGTCTAGCGGCACCATCGCCACCGGCCTGCATGCCCGGAATGTCGGGATGGGGGATCCCACCGGAGTTTGCAACCGGCGGCGCCAGGCTGATGGCGATCAGGACCCCAGCTATCAAAACCACGATCGCGAAGATTACATAGATCAACTTGCTCTGCATCCGGGCCTCATGGGGTTTCACCAAGGAGCAGAGCATACGCAGCCCGACGGCGGGAGTCTAGTCAGTTGACCCCAAAAGCCCGCTGGATCAGCCGTCTTGACAATGCTCGCCCGAGAGTCCATGTTCTCAAGTTCCGCCGGGTGGCGGTCACCGTGGATCGGACCGGTGTGTCGGCGATTCGGAGTATACTCCGAGCGCTGTCAAATCAGATCAGAATCAATCCAGGAATTTTAAAGCAGTTCTACGAGGTGAATGATGATTAAGACCTATAAGAGCGGTCCCAGAGCCGGGACACATTTTCTCCTTAAGGCAGGCGTAGCGGTGGTGCTGCTGTCTATCCTGTCGGCACCGGTGATGGCACAGGGACGACGCGGTGCAATTCAACCGGCTGCCCATGCCGATCAGGAGCCGATCAATAGTCGACCGAATCCCTATGAAACGCAACGCAACTTCGGCACCTTGCCCGATGGTCGCAGCTGGGGATCGGTGAGCGCGGTCAATATCGATATCGACGGCATCAATGTCTGGGCCGGCGATCGCTGCGGCACGAATTCCTGTGCGACGTCCGACGTCGATCCTATCGTCAAGCTGGATCCGGATGGTAATGTGCTCACCAGTTTCGGTGCCGGCCTGATTATCTGGCCACATGGCATGGACGTGGACAGCGAAGGCAATGTTTGGGTGGTGGATGCCCGTGCTGCCAGTGCCAGGGAACTGGAAGCAAACCCCGGGGCAGCAGGCAAGGGTCACACGGTATTGAAATTCAGCCCGGAGGGTGAGTTGTTGATGACCCTGGGCACCGGTGGCGAAGCCGGCGATCCGCCGACCCATTTCGATGCGCCGAATGATGTGCTGATCGCACCCAACGGCACCATCTACGTCGGTGATACCCATGGTGCGCAATTTCAGGACGCTGCCGGCCCAACGTCCAAGAGTCGTATCTCCATGTTCGAGCCGGACGGGACCTTTATCAAGAGCTTTGGTGAATTTGGATACGAAGACGGACAGTTTCGTTCTCCGCATTCCCTGGCAATGGATTCACAAGGTCGCCTGTTCGTGGCGGACCGGGGCAACTCCCGTATTCAGATCTTCACCCAGGACGGTGAACATCTGGACACCTGGTATCAGTTCAGCCGTATCAGCGGCCTGTTTATCGATCCCAGTACCGACATGCTCTATGCCATCGACTCCGAATCCGATGACAATTACAACCCGGGCTGGAGTAAGGGGCTACGAGTGGGCAACGCCCGCACCGGTGAGGTCCTTTACTTCGTTCCCGCTCACGAATCTTCACGTCCTTCGGGTATGGGTGGGGTCGGCTCCATGGGCGAGGGGGTGACGGTCGACCGCAACGGCGTGGTCTATGCCGGTGAGGTCGGACCGGTCCAGGGTATGACGAAGTTCATCCCCCGTTAGATTTCACGGATTCTGGCGAGGGACAATCCACCCCCTGAATTTTACTCGAGCCCAAACACGAATAGCGTGCGTCCGCCGGTGATGGCGATGCGCTGATTGTCGTCTACGGAAAAGCCCATGGGGTTGGTGCGAACATGGGCGCCGGAATTAAAATTCCATAAGGCATTGCCGTTGGCTATGTCGAGTGCGAAGAAATTGCCTTCGTTGCTAGAGCCAAAAACCAGCCCGCCTGCCGTTGCCATGACACCCGACCAGGGTGGAGACTGCAGCTCAAATTCCCATTGCAGTTTTCCCGACATCGCGTCTATGGCAACGATCGCACCGCTGGCGTCGTCACCGTCCAGAGCCTGTTCGCCACCGCCGAGAAAAGGCGAGCCCGGTTGATAATCGACATCCGCCTTGAAATATATTGCTCCCATGCGCCGATTGGCGACGAAAAACTGCTGGGTGTCCGGGTTGTAAGAAGGAGAAAACCAGTTCGTTGCACCTTGCAGGCTCGGCCACACCAGATTTCCTTCCCGGCTTGGTTCGGAATTCGGAAGAACGATGGGTCTACCGCTGGCGTCGATTCCCTCCGCCCAGGTCTGGTAGGAATAAGGCTCGCCCAGCAGAAACTCGCCAGTCTCGCGATCGATTAGATAGAAGAAGGCGTTTCGATTCGCCAGCGCCAGCAGTTTGCGTGGCTCGCCGTTGAACTGCCCATCTATTAACACGGGTATTTGATTGGCATCCCAGTCGTGAGTGTCGTGTGGTGTGTATTGAAAATGCCAGCGTATGGCGCCGGTGTCCGGGTCCAGGGCCAGCACCGAGCAGGTAAAAAGATTGTCGCCGGGTCTGACATCGCCATTCCAGTCCGGCGCCGGATTGCCCGTGGTCCAGTACAGCGTATTCAGCTCGGCATCGAAAGAACCTGTGAGCCAGGTAGAACCACCACCGGTTTGCCAGGCATCACCGAGCCAGGTTTCGCTGCCGGGCTCCCCCGGTTGTGGCACGGTAAAGGTTCGCCACAGGCGTTCACCGCTGTCCGCATCATAGGCGTCGATGAATGCGCGTACGCCGGCCTCGGCGCCGCTGACACCGACGATGATCTTGCCATCCAGTGCCAGGGGGGCCAGCGTCAACGAAAAACCCGAGGCATTATCCGCTACCGTGGTTTCCCAGCGCACCGCACCGGTGCCGGCATCGAGGGCGAACAAACGTGCGTCCAGCGTGGCAACATAGACCGTATCATCGAGTATGGCGACGCCGCGATTGACTCTCGGAAAACCGATATTCAGTACTTCATCGGACAGATCCGGTGACCAGTGCCAGAGTAACTTGCCGGTACGGGCATCCAGGGAAGTCACGCTACTGGGGGACTCGGTCAGGTACATGATGCCGTCGGCAACCAGTGGAGTGGTCTCCTGCAGCCCGGCACCGCTGATCGTGGTGGGCTGCATTTGATAAGCCCAGATAACTTTTAGTGCATCTACATTACGTGTATTGATCTGCGCCAGGGGCGAAAATCGTTCGGAACGATAGCCGCCGGAGTAAGACAGCCAATCGGCACCATTTGCCTCATCGTCGAGCAGTTGTTGGTAACTGGTGGCGGCGAAACCGCTCGTGCTTAACAGGCAGAAAGCCAGGGCTGAACCAAGCCGGCGGTACATCAGATTTCTCCTTTCAAACTCATCAAATAGGAAACTACATCGTCCACTTCCGTGGCATTGAGTGTCGCTCCGTAGCCGGGCATCAAAGAATGACCGAAGTCTTTTTCATAACTGATGAGCTTGGATTTTTCGAAGGAATGGATAGTGCCGGAGAGGTCGCGCATCTGCACGGAGAATGCATCTTCGTTGATCCGCATGCCCTCATAGACTCCGTATTCAGAAACCACTCGCACGGTGAGGAAGGAATTCAAGGTACCGCGAAAGCGAGTGGCCAGTCGTGGTTGATCCGCATCGGGAGTGGTGATGGATCGACGCAGGTAATCTGCATTGCGACGCAGGCCGACGGCACTGAGTTCTGGACCAACACCCTTGCCTGCACCGGCGAGAATATGACAGCTAGAACAGCTCCCCTTGCCCTGGTAAACCACGCTACCGGCCAGGGGATCACCGGGCATGGCTTCGGTGGGTAACTGACCCAGGGAGAGGACATACGCGCCGAGGTGCAGCAGATCTGTTGGATCCAGGGTCCAGTTTCCAGGCATGCCGGTACCGGGGATGCCACCGCTGATGATCGAGATCAAGCTGGCGTCGTCGGCCGCATGGGTGAGACGGGCACGTTTCAAATTTGCACCCTCACCGCCTTCACCGAGCATGCCATGGCAGCGCGCACAGTGAACCCGGAACAGTCTTCGGCCATCGTCCAACTCGGTTTGCGTCAATGCGGCGAGAGGTAATGGCTCGTTGGCTTGTGCTCGGGCCTGGTTCGCTCCCAGGCTTAGCGTGGCGACCAGGAAACAAAGGCTGATAATTCTGGATTCGAATTTCATGGGTACGTACTCCTGCAGGACTGACCATGTTGCAGTAGATGCCGTTGGCGAGTCAAGACGGCTCACTGCCGGTGAGATTGCCAGGCCAGGCTGCTGTCACGACGCCGCGGCAGCAGCGCCATACGGCTGCGGCTCGGCCTGACGCCATGCAGTTTCAAACTTTGGCGAATTTCGCCATTTTCAGGTGGGAAACAGAGCCGGTCTAACTAAAATATTGCTATAAAAACAATAGGTTACAGAATGGCATGGTTGCTGCGTGCTCTCTTACTCAATGTTTAATCGTATTGGGAGACTGGGACAGTGAGTGCTTCGAAAAGAGCTTCCTACCGTATGCCTGTTTTAACCAAGGTGATATGTATAGCGCTAATCGCCTGTTGTGTGGTGGTGGGGCTGATCGGCCTGGTATTGCCCATCATTCCCGGTCTTATTTTCCTGTTTATTGCCGCCATCTTGCTGGCCAGAATTTCCAGTCGCTTCGATTCCATTCTTAAGCGTAACCCTACCGTCCAGGGATGGATGAAACACGCGGATACGATCAACGGCTTGTCCTTTTCTCAGCGCGTCAGATTGTCTTTCTGGATGTCTGCCAGGATTATTACTAACGCAATTGAGTTAGGGATAAACCAGTTTAAAAAAACCACGGGCAGCATCTAATCAGTGGCTCCCTGGAAGTAACTCCACCACCATCGCGAAGCCTGAGTATTCCTGAGAGGAACTGCCTATAATGGCGGTTCTGTCAGCACAGGCGTTCCGCTGTTTTGAATAATACGAACTCACATCGAGCCCTTAGGCAGATAAGTTTCAGCCTTGGGTTTATGGGATTGATGGTCGGCTTTGTTGTCGGTTATGGCGTCTTATCTGGAGACTCCCTGGGTCGGGTCAATTTGCTCTTCCTGTTAATGCTGTTTGCCTTTGTGCCCGTCATCGGGCTTATCATGAGCATCGGCTTCATCGTGAGCGGCGGCGGCAGAGGTCTTGCCGGCTGGATTCTTGAGCTACCGATCTTACCGCCACGACTGACGGTGGAGATCCTTAATCTGGGTCTGTCCGGGAGTCGGAAGTCCTGGCTTTTCTACCAGACCCAGGTGCTGGCTCTGAGCTTTGCCCTCGGCGGCTTGCTGGTGTATCTGTTGCTCCTTCTTGGCAGCGATATCAGTTTCGTCTGGCGCAGTACCCTACTCGAAGCTGCCGATATTCTACCGATATTGCGAGTCCTGGCTATGCCCTGGTGGTTCTGGCCAGAGGCGCAACCTGGCCTCGATTTGCTGCAACAGACACAGGATTATCGCCTCAGTAGCCAAACTGCGAACCCACCGGTCCTGGGGCAGTGGTGGAAGTACATTTTCGCTGCCCAATGCACCTATAACCTGCTGCCCAGGACACTCATGTTGCTTGTTGCAAGGCGTCGCTATGAGCGTGCCATGTCCGCACCCTCGATTCGCCAGGGGCAGGGTCAGCCAAGCAGAAATCCACTGAATCGGCTTTCCGAAGAAGCGGTATTAGCGCCGGTAGTCGACGCCATAGCGAGCCCGTACATTTTACTGGACTGGGCCAAGTCACCGGATTTTTGCCAAACCCATATCAGCAGTGTTATCGGAGCCCCGGCCGAAGTGCGTGTTATCGAACCCCTGCCGTTGGCAACTGCGGCAGACAATGCCGTCACCACTCAATCGTTGTTGGTGCTGGTGAAAAGCTGGGAACCGCCACTGGGCGAGCTAGGTGATTACCTGCATTCTTTATCGGGGTCGCAGCAGAAATTCATTCTGCCGCTGGATTGGGGTGAGGGCGCGGTGAAGCCCATAACCGCAAACCACCTGAACGAGTGGCGCCGATTCTGCGGCAGCTTGAGCGACTGGCAACTGCTGCAATTGGATGAATCCCCATGATCCCTATCTTCGCCGTAGTCGGTCATCCAAATAAGGGAAAATCTTCGATCGTGGCCACCCTGGCCCAGGACGATAGTGTGGCGATCTCCAGCGCCAGTGGTACCACCCGGGTCTCGGAAAATCTTGTCGTCAGTGTGGGCGTCAGCCACTACACGCTGGTGGATACGCCGGGATTTCAGCGACCTGCTTCGGTGCTGAAGTGGCTGCAGCAACACGCAGTGAGCGCGGATAAGCGGCAGGATGCGGTGAAGAAGTTTGTCAACGATGAAGATTGCAAACTGAAATTTCCCGAAGAGGTGCAGCTGCTAACACCCATCATTAATGGGGCAGCAATTCTGTACGTGGTAGATGGATCACGCCCTTACGGGCCCGAGTACGAAGCCGAAATGGAAATACTGCGCTGGACCGGACAGGCCAGTATGGCGCTGATTAACCCGATTGAAAACGAGGATCATATCCAGTCCTGGCAACAGGCTCTTGGCCAATACTTCAAGCTGGTCAGAGTATTTAACGCCATGCAGGCAGATTTTGAAAAACAGCTTTCCGTTCTCGAAGCGTTCTCACATATCAAAGAGCAGTGGCATGCCGCGATCACAGGGCTGATCGTGGAGTATAAAAAGATCAGATTCCAACGGCAGGAAGAATCGCTGCAACTGCTGGTGGAGCTACTCACAAAGTTGTGTGCTTACCAGGTTTCGCAAAGGGTGTTGAGCAGAAGCCAGGCGCAGGCACTGCAGGCAGGCCTAGAAACGCGATTTCTAAAGGACATGAGAAATATTGAACAACAGTGCCACGATGCCCTGAAAGGAATCTACCGATACCACAATCTTGATAGTGAAATAGTTGATTTACAATTGGAAGAAAACTTGTTCGATACCGAGAAATGGATCCTGTGGGGCTTGAATCGAAAGCGGCTAACTGCGGCGGCAAGCATGGCGGGCGCCGCAACCGGTGCCGCTGTGGATCTGGCTGTGGCCGGATCCAGCTTGATGCTGGGAGCTCTGAGCGGGGGGCTTATCGGCGCCGGCAGTGCCTGGTTCGGGGCCGATAAAATCGCCGAGTTTCGCGTCAAGGGACAGCCCCTCGGCGGCTTTGAGGCGAGACAAGGCCCCATAAAAAACAGGAATTTTCCCTATGTCGTGTTGGGGCGCTATCTTTATCTGGCCACTGCATTAAGACATCGGACCCATGCACGACGGGATAGTATTCAGATTGGCGAGGGCGATCTGGCAGACAGGATCGCAGCCCTGAGCAGCAAAGAGCAAAGCGATTTACACGAAGCGTTGGAGCGGCTGCGTCGGCAGCAAGGCGTAGAGGAGCTCAGGGCTGTTTTGGAACCGGTATTGGTGGCAGCGAAGACCTGAAGCTGGGCTAAAACCACTGTATAAATAATCATGGTTTTCGCAACACATACTATTTTTAAGCCGGATTAACTAGTCTGGGTGCCATGAACACGAATACACCCGAAATAACTAATAAGATGTTGATCCGAAGCTGGGCCAAGCTGCTGATCCTGGTAGTGATTTTGATTGGCTACGTGCTTAGCCAGTAGCAAAATTGCTTACAGCCTGTCTTGACTCGATGTTCGGTTCGGCTTGAGTTCCCTCTTTGAAAGAGTTGGGCCACCGCTTAGTGTCCCAACTCTTTTTTTTCCTGCAGGTCTCTATTCCGGAACGCGATTCCCGGCTATCCAGACACTTTCGATTGACTTGGTGTTTTCGATATCTTCAGCCGGATTGGCAGCCAATACGATGAGATCACCCCATTTTCCCGGCTCCAGAGTGCCCACGTCTCCCACATTAATGCAATCGGCTGCAATACCGGTGGAGGCGCGAATCGCATCCAGGGGGCTCATGCCAGCCTCCACCATCATCTGCATTTCCATATGTTCGAAGTAACCCTGAAATCTAGCCGGCGGTCCGGTGTCCGTGCCCATGGCAATTTTAACGCCGACATCATTGAGCGCGCCGATATTGGCCATGGCAACTTGCAGCGCGAGTTTGTAGCCCTGTGCTGAGCGGCTGTTACGCATGCGGGACTGTCGCTCCGGCGTCTTTAGTTCTTCGAGGATCGCCGGATCGGCTTCCTTGAGAAAATAGGGATCGGAAAAGAATTCCGGTTCACCCTCATACACGAAGGTTGAAACTTCTCGGGTCAGGGTCGGGATGTAACAGATGCCCTTGTCCTTAATCAGACTGATAAACTCACTATCCACAGGCAGATCCCGAATACTGTGTGCAATCAAGTCGGCACCGGCATTAAGAATGTACTTCGCATCTTCGAGGTAAAAAAGATGCACCGCTACGGGGAGTCGCCGGATGTGAGCCTGATCTACCAGGGCATCGAACAGATTTTGGGGCATTTTCTGGGTGGCCCCAAGGTTGTCATCTACTCTCACCTTGATGAAGTTGGCGCCCATGTCCGCATTGCGGTTCACTTCGTCACGGATGGCCTGCTCGCTGTCGCCCACCACCACACTGCCTGCGACGAAGATGCGGGCGCGGTCGAGGTCGCTGTCAAACTGGCTGTTACGCAGCGCGAATCCTTGTTCCTCATCACCGCCCAGGCTATTGACCGTGGTAATGCCATAGCGGGCATAGAGTCCAAGCTGGCGCAGCAGATTGCCAGTATTGTATTGCCCGCCCCCCAGACCGAGGGTGCCGCCGACGTGGCCATGGGCGTTGATCAGGCCAGGCATGATGGTCTTGCCACTGACATCGATTTGTTGCGCATCCTCGGGAATAGTCACGGCGTCGCGCGGGCCCACGGATCTAATGCGGCCGTCGGTGATGACCAGCACACCATCTTCGATAGGGGCGTTGGCGGTGCCATCGATGATACGCGCCCCCACAAATGCCAGACTGCCTTCGTTGGCGCCCACCGGGGCACATAAAATCAGCAGCAGGCCTGATAGTGTGAGTAATCTTGTTATTGTTGTCCTCATGATTTTCTCCTCCTGGCTAGCATTGGAGAGGATTCCCCGGGAAAAAGCAATAGTGGGACAGACCAGAGCAGGGCTGGACTTCGAGGGCCGTAGCTCTTATTGTCGTCGTATATTTCAAACTCAGCGAAAGACACACCAAAACCAAGGTTAAAATACCATGAACACAAAATTCCTGCGTAGGCTCAAATATTTGACCTCCTGCCTTTTCGTACTTGGGCTATCGACTGCCTGCGATGAGCAAAATGAGAGTGTTGCAGGTAGCGAATATCGAAACCCCAGCAATAATTCAGGCGAGCAACAGCAAGTAGAAGTAAGCAATGAACCTGTCGCCGACAGTGAAATAGTCGCGGGCGAAACCTCTAATAAAACCTTCAATGAAACCTTCAATTACGAGGTCGATCGTTTCGCCGATATCCGCATCCTCCGTTATCGCGTGCCTGGCTTCGCAAGTCTTGGCGCACAGCACAAAGAACTGCTTTATTACTTGTCAGAGGCGGCTCTGTCCGGGCGGGATATTTTTTATGATCAAAATTACAAACACAATTTGCGTATCCGCCGCACCATCGAAGAAGTCATCAAGCATTATGGTGGCGACAGGAGCACGCAGGCTTTCGATAATTTTATTACCTATGCCAAGCAAATGTGGTTCGCCAATGGCATTCACCATCACTATTCCGGAGCAAAGTTCACGCCGCTGTTTACCGAAGACTATTTTGCAGAGTTAATTAGCGCGACCGCAAACTTTGCAAATTATCCTCTGCGCGATGGGCAGAGCGTTGAACAACTCATCGCCGAGTTGTCACCGCTGCTTTTCGATCCGGAGTTGGACGCGAAGAAAGTCAACACGGCTGACGGTGTCGACAAGGTATTGACTTCAGCGGTCAATTTTTACGAGGGCGTAAGCGAGCAGGAAGTAGTTGACTATTACGCCAGCAAGTCGGCCGAGGCCGGCGCGACCCCCGTGTCTTATGGGCTCAACTCGAAGTTGGTCAAGGTCGATGGCGAAGTCACGGAGCTGGTATGGAAAATCGGCGGCATGTATTCCCAGGCCCTGGAGCAAATCGTCTATTGGCTGGGAAAAGCCATCACCGTCGCCGAGAACGACAAACAAAGAAGGGCACTGGAATTATTGGTTGCATATTATCACAGCGGTGATCTGGGGGATTTTGACGCTTACAATATCGCCTGGGTCGAGGACACGGAATCCGTTGTGGACGTCATCAATGGCTTCATCGAAGTGTATAGCGATCCCCTGGGCATTCATGGCGCCTTCGAATCCGTGGTGTCGTTTCGGGACGAAGCCGCCACCTTAAGAATTGCGGCCATCGGCGAAAAGGCGCAGTGGTTTGAAGATAATTCTCCAATTCTGGCTCAGCACAAGAAGGCAGACGTGTCTGGAATCGATGGCAAGGCCATAACAGTTGTCATGGAAATTGGTGATGCTTCTCCCGCGTCTTCTATCGGTATTAACTTGCCTAATTCCAGCTGGATTCGCGCCCAACATGGATCGAAGTCAGTCAGCCTCTCCAATATTGTCGGCGCCTATAATGCTTCTCCGAGCAAGACACTCGAAGAATTTGCCTACACTGCAGAAGAAATTACACGTACCCGCAGCCATGGCGAGCAGGCCGGTGATCTGCATACGGATATGCACGAAGTCATCGGTCATGCCTCGGGTCAAATCAACGCAGGAGTGGGAACGACCAGGGAAACATTACGTCAATATGCAAGTACCCTCGAAGAAGGCAGGGCCGACCTGGTGGCACTGTATTACATTCTGGATCCAATGCTTATTGAAATAGGCGTCATGGACAGCCTGGACGTAGGGCGATCCCAATACGACTCCTATATTCGCAATGGCGCCATGACCCAGTTGTATCGAATACAGCCGGGCGAGCTAGTAGAGGAAGCACATATGCGCAACCGGCAGTTCGTGGCGATGTGGTCCTACCAACAGGGGCTAGAGGAAAACGTCATCGAACGTGTCCTGCGTGACGACAAGACCTACTTCGTGGTCAATGATTATGAAAAGTTGCGGGTCATTTTCGGCCGACTATTACGGGAAATTCAACGCATTAAATCGGAAGGAGATTTTGAAGCGGCCAGGGATCTGGTGGAAAACTATGGCACCCAGGTGGACCGGGAATTACATGCAGAAGTCTTGCAGCGTTTCGCAGAGCTAAATGTGGCGCCATACTCCGGCTTCGTTAATCCCCGCATCGTCGCAATCGAAGAAGATGGCGCCATCGTCGATGTCTCGGTGCAATATCCCCAGGATTTTATGGCGCAGATGCTGGAGTATTCAGAACGTTACTCATTCCTGCCTACAGAGAATTAGAATAAATGGGGTCAGGAATAAATGGGGTCAGAGTAAATATACAGTAGTTCTGGAATATATAGAGATAGAGTAAATATACCGTAGTTTCACCGCTATCTATGAGCTTACAGAACTACTGTATATTTACTCTGACCCCATTTATTTTACAAATACCGATCCACGAACTCGAGTATTGCCTTGTAGCCGTGAATCTGATTTTTCTTGTTGCGAAAGCCGTGGCCTTCATCGGGATAGACATGGTAATCGACGTGAACATCGTTGCGTCGAACCGCTGCCACCATCTCGTCAGATTCGATCTGCAGCACGCGCGGATCATTCGCCCCCTGCAGCACGATCAGGGGCTTGACGATATTTTCCGCGTGGAACAAGGGAGAAATGCGCTGCAATCGCTCTCGGTCCGTGGCTGGATCACCCATTTCTGAGTACAAGGCCTCCTTCTGGGCTTCCCAATAGGGCGGGATGTTTTCGAGTGTGCGCAGCCAGTTCGTCACCCCGAAGATATCTACGCCCACCTCGAATTCCTCCGGGGCGAACGCCAGTGCGGCCACTACCATGTAACCGCCATAGCTACCACCGATGATGCCGATTCGATCCGGGTCAACAATGCCGGTATCGATCAGCATCTGTTTGCTTGCCACCACGTCTCCAAGATCGGCCTCGCCGTGGCGGCGATCGTCCATGGCGTAAAAGCTTTTGCCATAACCGGAGCTACCGCGATTGTTGATGGCATAAACGACATAACCGTGGTTCACCAGATATTGTATGAGATCGTTATAGCCGGCCCGCGACTGTCCGCCAGGCCCACCATGAACCCATACCAGTGCCGGTGCCAGGTTATCTGCAGATGCTTGCAGCGGGGCGTAGAGAATGCCCGGTATTTCGAGGTCGTCGTAGGATTCGAAGCGAACCACTTGGGCTTCGGCCAGATGTTCAGCGTTAATGTTGGCGTTGAGACTTCGGGTCAGGCGCTTCGGTTCATCGGCGCTACCCATGGTGTGAACGAAGAGATCTCTGGGGAATCGGCTACCACTTACATACATGGCCATGCGGGAGTCGCGCTTGGAAAATCTCACCGATGAGATATTGGCGCCTTCTACCCCGGGCGCGTCCATGGGCTCCATTGTGGTGGCATCGTAGAGTCGCAATTCTGTGCGTGCGTCGACATTGACGCCGACCACAAAATAGTTACCTCCCCGTGAGAAACTGCCATACATGATGTCCCAATCCAGGCTAAGGACTTCTTCCTGTTCTCCGCTCAGTAGATCATGTCGTAACAGGCGCTGAAATTCTCCGCCGGCATCGGATGTGTAGTACAGGTAGCGGCCATCGGGTGAGAAATCACTGGGTGAGGAACTGACGTCGCCGCTGTGGGGAGTGATATGGATTCTTTCTCCGCTGCTTATCTCTTCCACAAAAAGATCGTTGTCATTGGCCGTGCTTAACGCCATTAAGGCTATGTAACGACCATCATCGGAAAAATTCGCCGGGAACATGCCGTCGTTATTCTGAAACACCATGCGCCTGGGATAGCCCGACGATAAGTCGTATTTATACACATCGAAGAAGCGCGGGTCACGTTCATTGGTCTGCACGTAGAATGACTCATAGTCACCGGCCCAACCGCCAAAACTGGCCTTGAGATTCTCGCCAGGAGTGAGATCGACTATGGCGCCATCGCGCTCCTGCACGTACAGGTGATTTAGTTCGTTGCCACCCTGATCTGCCGTAAACAGAAAGCGGTCGTCCTGGGCAAAATAGGATACGGCCAGGGTAGCATCCCCGGTGGAATGGGTGAGCTGTGTTTCCCCGCTGCCATCGACTGCCAGGGCATAGACATTGTATATACCGGTGCTGTTATTACTAACCAGTATTTTCGAAGCGTCGCTGGAAAAACTGGCGCCGGTGTAAGCCGTACTCCCCATGAATTCTTCTATGGTGTATTCAGGAGTGGACAGGGGCTCTGCATCCTCACTGGAGACTATTAGCTGCGGTGCTGTGGAATTTTCGGTCTCCGCGCCACAGGCTGAGAGCAGAAAAATAATCGGAATCAGGGAAACTAAGGGTGGCAAACTCATGCTGATACCTCGCCTGGTGGGGATGAGTGAAGGTCTAGAATAGTCTCACTATCATGCCACAGTGCAAGCAGGAGTGAAGGGGGTCAAATCTTGACTTAACACATAAAAGTTTTAGATGATTGTCATACTGGTAAATTGTATATAGATTGGGCACCAGTTTCTTCAAAGCTGGGAAAAGGTCAGCGGTTGATTCGATTGGCCTGTCTAATATGTTAAGTTAAGATTTGACCCCTTGATCTGTTGCTTTAGGCCAAATTAATTATTGTACCATCTCTACGGAACGCCAATGAACCAGCGGACTTCTAACACCAGTCGTCGTCAATTTCTACGTAACGCCAGTAGATATGCCGCGCTGGCTGCTGTCTCGGGGGCGTTACCGCTTCCGCTGAACCAGCTTGCTGCGCAGTCAACACAGTTACGCATACGTGATGTACGGGCCTACCCGATATACATCAATCAACGTTCAGAAGGCCTGTTGGACGCGCCGAGTTTTGACGGGGATGATGATCCTATGCGCTGGCGTTTTGGTGGCCCGTTTGAACAACTGCCGTCTGCCATAATTGCGGTAATTAAGACAGATCAGGGTATTACCGGTTTTGGTATGGGGGCTGGCGGAGGCGCTGCGGTTGAGATTATCGACAAACATCTCAAGCACCTGTTAATGAATGCCGATCCGCTCAATGTCGAACAGCTTTGGGATCAGATGTATACTTCGGGCGTCTTGTACGGCCGGCGCGGCTTGTTCCCCATGGCATTGAGTGCGGTAGACAATGCGTTGTGGGATATCGTTGGCAAGTTCGCCGAACGTCCCGTGCATGAATTACTCGCAGCAGACGCTGGAGTTTCTAGCCGGGATCGTATTCCTATCTATCAAACCAACGGAGATTTTGTTCAGGGTAAAGCGGCAGGTGTGCGAAATTTCAAACGCACTACCTACGGTGGGCCGCGGATGCCTCGCCTAGCCATGGAAGCATTTATCGATTCTGTGTTGGAGGCTAGAGATTTGCTAGGCGAGGGCGTTCGCCTAATGACCGACTGTGTTTCCCGCGATGGGACTGTGGAATGGGCAGTTAATTTTGCGGAACGCTTGCGCCCTGCCAATCTGTACTTTATGGAAGAGCTACTGTCGCCCGACAATGTTTTCGGCTATGCAGAATTAGTAGACCGGATTGGCGGTAGAGGAGAAAAATGGACCAGGATCGCTTGTGGTGAACACGAATATACTCAGTATGGTTTCGACGTTCTGATAAGGCTCGGGTCGGCGGAAATCTTTCAGCCCGATATCACTTGGTGTGGTGGCACGACTGCAGGTCGCCGTATATCTCAATTGGTTGAAGCGGCTAATCTGGAAATCATACCTCATCGTGGTGGTTCCTCCTGGGGCTTTCCGATCGCGCTAAATTCTCCGAGTTGCTCGATGGCGGAGAGTTTTCCTTCTGGCTCAGAGATTCTAGATGCGATGTCCTGCAAGGTTGACAATGGGTTTGTCATCGCGCCGACACTATCAGGCTTCGGCACGATGTTAACCGAAGAGATGGTGTTAGATTTCCGATTAAGTAGTCGAATCTAATAGAATCGGGCGAACTAGAACTGAAGAAAGGGATGAAATCTTGACTTAATATACTAGGAGCGAATCGAGCCCTTTATGTGTTAAGTCAAGATTTGACCCCTTGATCCTTGATGCCCTTAAATTATTAACCCAGAGGGCTCAACAATGCCACAAGGCCAGAAAATAGGCTTACACTCTATCCAATAACTGCGAGATTGCTTGTGTGTGATGAGCTGTAGTACCGCAACAGCCGCCGACTATGTTAGCTCCCTTCTGCAACCAGTCTGCCACAAACTTGCTATAGTTTTCAGGCGATAGATCCTCTCTAAGGGTCAAGCTACCATCATTTTCCTTATTACCATCTAACAACCAGTCTTTGGGAACTCGAGTGAATGCATTGGCATACCCACCCCGGTAATCAAGATCTGCTGTCGCTAAAATACTCATGGAATCACTGATCCTTTCTGGCAAACAACAATTGAGCAGTACTCCCGAAGGTTTTAACTCAAGCAACTGCGTCAAGGCCTCTTCGAGAGTCTCTCCGCTGCGCAGACATGCACTTTCTTCGTCATGTAAAGTCAGTGCAACCAGAACTGGTTTGCCAACCTCTTTTGCCGCTGCGAGAGCCGCTAAGGCTTCTGTAATTGACGACATCGTCTCGCAAAGAAAAACATCTACATAGGGGGCAAGTAGGGCTGCCTGTTCTTTATAAAGAGGTTCGAGAACTTTTCTACTAAGCACTCGATCGGGGCGATAGCTGCCATTCAGAGGTGGCAGAGACCCAGCGATGGAGACTCTCTGTCCAGAACCGGTCTCTGCTATGGCCTGCTGGGCGAGTTCTCCGGCAAGCACGTTCAATTCGCCATACATATTGTCGATTTTTTCCTTTGCAAGATCGCTTAGAATGACGCCATAACTATTGGTCGTTATAAGATTCGCACCCGCATCAATATTCTCCTTGTGCACATCGACTACCACTTCTGGAGCAACTATTAGTGCATTTGCCGACCAAATGGTAGGCGGTATATTCACGCCGCGCAAAGAGAGAGTCTTTCCCATGCCTGCGTCTAGCAAGGTTATTGCATCTGGATTCATCACCCGTCCACCGTCTCTCATCAAAATCCTCTGCTTACCCATATTCCCGGCGCTATTCACACAGGCAGGCTGCGTACTCCTAGCTGGGCGATTGAGGTGCCCGAATGATTATTACTAATACAAGCAATATTCAAGCGATGCAATAATTAACTAAGCTTTGTAATATTTCAACATTGCCTTAACATAGCCCAAATTGTTCAGCATGGAGCCACAATGGCGAAACCATCCAATTACAAATTCGACACTCTGAGCCTACACGCAGGGCAGAAGCCGGACCCGACCACTGGTGCCAGAGCGGTTCCGATATATCAGTCAGCCTCATTCGTGTTTCCAGACACAGACTATGCTGTGGGCCTGTTTAATATCGAAAGAGCAGGTCATGTGTATTCGCGCTTGTCCAATCCGACCAATGCTGTGTTAGAAGAGCGCATCGCCGCCTTAGACAACGGTGTTGGTGCAATTGCCACAGCAAGTGGGCAGGCAGCGACACATCTAGCTATAGCGACAATCGTAAGTAATGGCGAACATATTGTCGCCTCAAGGAGTATCTACGGTGGTACCCATAACCTGCTTGCCTACACGCTGCCCCGCTTCGGTATCGAAACCACTTTTGTTGACCCTCGAGACCCCGCTGCTTTCAAGTCGGCAATTCGGGACAATACGCGGCTGATCTTTGGCGAGATATTGGGCAACCCAGGACTAGAGGTTCTCGACATTCCAGTGATCTCAGAGCTAGCTCATGCCGCAGACCTGCCGCTAATGGTAGATGCGACTTTTGCTACGCCCTACTTATGTCGTCCCATCGATTTTGGTGCAGACATTGTCATGCACTCTGCCACCAAGTTTTTATCAGGGCACGGAGTAGTCATCGGTGGTCTGCTGGTCGATGGTGGCACCTTCGATTGGGAACGTTCCGGCAAATTCCCTACGCTTGCGGAACCCTATGCAGGCTTTCACAACCTAAATTTTGCTGAAGAATTTGGCCCCGCCGCATTCATTACCCGGGCACGCAAAGAGGGTCTTAGAGATTTTGGCGCATGCATGAGCCCTAGCACTGCATTTCTGATTTTGCAGGGCATCGAGACTCTCCCGCTGCGTATGCAACAGCATGTGGAGAACACAAAACAGATCGTGGAGTTTCTGAGCGAACAGGAGCAAGTTGAGTGGCTCAATCACCCAATGCTGGAACAACACCCAGACCATGAACTCGCCAAGAGACTAATGCCTAATGGCTGCGGAGCGGTATTCAGTTTTGGCATAAAAGGTGGGTCAGAAGCCGGCATAAAATTTATCGAGAACCTCGAAGTGTTTTCACACCTGGCCAATATTGGTGATGCAAAATCCTTGGTGATACATCCTGCCAGCACCACTCACCACAGAATGGACAGTGAGGCTCTGAAGGCTGCCGGAATTTCCGAAGGTCTGCTGAGACTCTCGATCGGTCTTGAAGATGTGTCGGATTTGATAACCGACCTGCGTAAGGGCTTGCGAGCCTCGCAGCGTAGTTAAGTAAGCAGACGAGGAGCAAAGGTGTATTTCGAATTAAATCAGCAGCGTGTTTTTTGCAGCACCGGCAACGGAATTCTCAGCGAAGACAAACCATCTGTGATTTTTCTCCACGGAGCAGGCATGGAGCATAGTGTCTGGGTACTGCCTGCTCGATATTTCGCGCGTCAAGGCTACAATGTTTTCGCCCTTGATCTTCCCGGCCACGGCCGCTCCGAAGGCTTGGCACTAGATAATATCTCCTGCATGTCCGAATGGCTGCACGAGGTAATCCATGCACTGAATCTGTCAAAACCAGCGATCGTCGGCCACAGCATGGGCTCACTGATCGCGCTCAGCTTTGCGGCTAAATACTCTGACTCACTCCGGGCACTGGCATTGCTGGGAATATCTATTCCAATGCCGGTTGCCGAGCCGTTGCTGCAGGCAGCTAGAGATAATTCTCACGTTGCAATCGATATTGCCAACACCTGGAGCCACAGTAGCTCTGCTCAACTAGGCGGCAACGACGTGCCGGGAATAAACATGTTGATGAGTGGCCAGCGCTTGCTGGAGCGCAACTCAGACGGAGTTTTCTACAGTGATTTGAAAGCCTGCAACAAATTTACCGATGCCCTGGGTCTGGCAGAGAATGTCAGCGTCAAAACACTGATGATCATCGGCGAACAGGACAAGATGACGGCGGCAAGCAATGCCCGGAAAGTAGCCGGGAAAATTCGTAATTGTTCGGTGACTAGTCTGAAAGCTTGCGGTCATGCGATGCTCTCTGAGCAACCTAATGCGGTACTGAATGCACTAATTACCATCGTATGATTTCGTTGCGACAATTCCGCGACTGATACTTACTTGGGCGCTGCTTGCTCGAATTCCTTCAGCATACGCGTCACCGATACTGCAAGTATCAAATAAATGACCAATAGCGGTAATGACGCTATTAGGGATGCTGTCTGCAACTCTCGCAAGCCACCGATAAAGAGCAGGCAAATAGGCAGAATGCCCAATACCAGAGCCCAGAATACTCTATGCCAGCGAGCGGGATGTTGATGTTCAGACAGAGACTTACTGGCACCGGCGGCCAGGGTGTAGGATGCAGAATCATAGGTGGTAGCCATAAATATCAGACCGATAACCGCCACATACAACAGCCAGAATTTCCCAAACGGTAATAGCTCAATTATGCCGGCAATTGCCGACGAAGGACTCACCTCGATTGCCTGTTGCACAACTGCATATTCCCCGCTAAGTTCTAAAGAGAGGGCGTAATTACCCAACACGATAAAAAATAAGGCGCAGCCAAAGCCACCCCAGCCCAACATGCCAAATATCAGTTGTCTGATAGTTCTTCCTGCGGAAATTTTACATACGAACATGCCAATAAACGGCCCCATGGCAAGCCACCACGCCCAATAGAATACGGTCCAGCTTTCTACGAAATCGCCTCGCTGCAATGGATCGGTCCAGAACAACATGGTGATGAAATTTTCAATGACCGTACCCACAGACGCGATTCCCATTTCGAGGATAAACTTGCTTGGACCGACTACAAAGACGAAGACAATTAGAAACAAGGCCAGCGCTGCATTTATGACACTGAGGAGCCTTATCCCCCGATCCAGACCACGATATACACTGAAGGCAATCAAAGATGTCGCCAGCAAAACAATGACCGCCTGCATTCCTATGCCATCTTGCAAGCCGGTGAGGGAGGTGGTGGCCGATGCTACCAGCGAGGTGCCGAATCCTAGCCCGGTAGCTGCAGTGGCGATCACACCGATGAGGAAGATCAGATCGACCACACGCCCCGGCCATTTCTGAGTCTGAGACTTCAAAACAGGACTGCAGGCTGCACTCAATCTCAGGGAAGGCACTTTTTTTACATGATAAGAACAAGCCAATGCCAGGGCCGGCAAACAATAAAATGCCCAACCGACAGGGCCCCAGTGGAAAATCCCATAGCTGCTGGCCCAGGATATCGCCTCCGCAGAGCCGGGCTCAACACCGAACGGTGGGTCCGCGTAATAGAACGCCCACTCCGTTGCTCCCCAATAGATTAGTGAAGCCCCGATGCCGGCGCAAAATAACATGGCGGCCCAGCTGAAATGAGAATATTCCGGACCATCATCGGAGCCCAACACTACATTCCCGTGGCGACTCAAGGCCACCCAAAGCAGAAATATCATTAAGAAAATAGCCATCACAATATAGAGAACACCGAAACGGGTTGTCACAGTGTTGTACAGTTGATCTATGGAATCGGCGCTCCATTGAGGAAATGCAATAATGATTAACACGACCAGCAATAGCGAAATGCTGCCTGCGCCGAAGATCAGCCAATCGATTTCATTAGTCTCTTGGTTAAACTCTTCAGTAAGCTCTTCGTTTGTCCCGTCTGGAGTATTCATTTTATGCTTCATCGATATAAATCATGCTCAACATGCGCCCGGTGATTTCATCTCTCCTGAATGAGTAAAATTCTATTCCTGACAATAGATACAATGAGCCGCCCCGGGTTTACCGGAGACCCAGTTGTTTGAGTCAAGCCACCACGGCTGACTCTTCAAGTTGTCGATAGTACATCATTTCAAATTCAGCTGGTGGGACGTTACGAATAGGAAAAGGGTCAAATCTTGACTTAACATACTAAGAGCGAATCGTGCCCTTATGTGTTAAGTCAAGATTTGACCGCTGTATTGTATCCCGTCAGCCCTAGTTGGACATAATCCCCTAATTGCCTAAGAGACAGTATTGGCTCATCGTTAACTCCAAGAGGAAGCGATGATGAGAAAGAAAAGCAGTGCCCAG
>Ga0066369_10000014_pt1 | contig 54649 bp, 52 predicted proteins | sample Knorr_S7_td_Bott_FD_70972 | JGI IMG/M metagenome (GOLD analysis project Ga0066369, IMG submission 70972) | Marine microbial communities from Southern Atlantic Ocean transect - Knorr_S7_td_Bottom_ad_4513_LV_A | ecosystem: Environmental > Aquatic > Marine > Oceanic | place: Southern Atlantic... | reverse complement strand
CATGATAGGGGCAAACCACCTTGCCGGGACATTCTCCCTGTTCATTGCCCAACAGGATGTGGGCGCGGTGGCGACAGACATTGTGGAAAGCCTTTATCTGCCCATCAGCGGTTCGAATCACAAAAGCGTGCTCGTTGAAGAATTGGAAAGTGACATATTTCCCAGCAGTCAGCAGGTCGCTGGTATGACAGACAAGTTGCCATGAACCCATGAATACCTTGTCTTTCTCCAGCTCAAAAAACTCAGCGCTACCGTAAATCCAGCCTGGCAGGGTATGAGTAAGATTATCTCCTGGCTCTGCTGAATGTAATGTCTCGGTGTTTTTGCTCGGCATCTCAAAACACCAGGGAAACACACTGGCCAGAAATGCTGAACAATGACGCCTCGCTTCATCCAGGTCGTATCCTTCACCTTCAAACAAGATTTCCTGCCAGATTTCGTCGACCAGTCCACAGATGGCTTTCGAAATCGCGGCGGCGTTTAGTTGATTTTCTTTTCCAGCGTCGCCAATGATGTCTTCGCACAATAATCGAACAAACTGCGCATACATTCGCTCGCGATCACCGCAAATCTGGTGGTAATCAATTCGGCTATTGGCTTCAGAAAAAAACGCATACCATACGGCGACCTTTCTAAATTCGGTGATTTCATCGTCCAATGATGCCATCAACAAAGCGGCCAATTGTTCTGCCGTGCTGTCAAAGGTGCACTCCTTCACCTGTTCGATACAGGCCCCAAATTCCTCGGCTACGTGCTTCAAGGTTGCCAGTAATAAGGCTTCCTTGGTCGCAAAATGAAAGTTGACGGTTCCGGCAGTCAGGCCTGCCAGGGCTGATATTTTGGTCAGGGTCAAATTGGAAAATCCCAGTGTCGCAATCGCTGTCATGGTCGCGTCAATCAGTAGCATGCGGGCTTCAGGTTGGGGGGGTGACTTTTGATCTGTGTGGGGCATAGTCTGATGCTGTTTCCCTGTAGGCAGGGATCACTTTTGTATTACTTTAATTCACAATTGGCCCGTAATTCAACAGTTATATAGTGGATTATATGGCTGTTCAAAATGATTAGTATATGGCGCTTAAGCGAGTAAGAAATTGTGATGAATACGATGAATAACCCAGAAGAACACACAGATTCATACTACGCGGCGACGCGTAACGATGAAACGACCTATCCACAGCTGGAGGGCGAGTGCGAGGCTGATATTTGCATAATCGGTGCCGGATTTACCGGTGTTGCTTCTGCGCTCACCCTGGCAGAGCGCGGTCATTCCGTTGTCTTGTTAGAACAACATCGCATTGGCTGGGGGGCATCGGGTAGAAATGGTGGCCAACTGATTCACGGCCTGGGAGGGACAAGATTACTCGAACCCAAACTGGGTACTGAAGTTATTTGGAAGCTTCACTACCGGGGTAACGATATTATTAAGGAGCGAGTTGAGAAGTACAAAATCGAATGTGATTTGAAGCCAGGCTATATTGAAGTTGCCTATAAACGCAGACATATGGAAGGCCTTAAAGAGGATTTTGATGAGCATCAGAAGCAGGGTCTTGGTGAGCACCTGCGAATGGTCGATAAAGATGAGCTGGGTTCAATCCTCGGCACGGATGCGTATATAGGCGGCATGCTCAACGACTTAAATGGTCATTTGCATCCACTCAACCTCTGCGCAGGTGAAGCGCGAGCTGCAGCAGGCCTGGGAGCGAAAATCTATGAACAAAGTGAAGTTCTGGATATTGTGCATGGCGACAAGGTCACGGTGGTAACGGGCCAGGGTAAGGTCGTTGCCGACAAGGTGCTGATTGCAGGCAATGCCTATCATCATCTGGAGTCGAAGAAATTGTCCGGCCTGGTTTTCCCGGCGGGTAGTTTTATTATCGCCACCGAACCTTTGAGCGATGATGAAGTGAAACGCATCAACCCGCAGGATCTGGCGGTGTGTGACCTTAACAACATCCTGGATTATTACCGACTGTCGGCCGACAATCGTATGTTGTTTGGTGGGCGTTGTAATTATTCCGGTCGGGTACCCACCAGTATTAAAGACAGCATGCTGCCACGAATGTTGAAGATTTACCCGGAGCTTGAAGGGAAACGAATCGACTATGAGTGGGGAGGTAGTATTGGCATAGTGATCAGGCGAGTTCCTCTGTTGGGGCGAATCAAAGATAACGTATTTTATTCGATCGGCTATTCAGGTCATGGCATTGCGCCGACACATATCGCTGCAGAGGTCATGTCCGATGCCCTGGAAGGTAACGACGATATTCTGCGCGCCTACGAAGAGATCAGTCACCTCAGAATTCCCTTTGGTCAATGGTTTGGCAATCAAATCGTCGCTCTAGGTATGCTCTATTTCAGGATGCGCGATCTGCTTTAGGTCCCCAACAGGCTCGCCAGTTAATGTGCGCTGGGTTATTGGCTGGGCTGCAGTTTCTGATCCCTAGTGAGGCAAAGGTGGGGTCGCAGACCGCCTCGGATGCTGCCAGAAAGGTTTATCTGAAATTCTGCATTTGGCCCAGGTAGCCCGCCATTCCAGTTCTTTCTGGTAGTAAATCTCAGCCCATATTTCCTTGGGCGCCTTGCCTCGCGTGTATTCGATATCTGCGGTCGTGAGGTTGGCTTTGATGATGGGAGACCAGATGTTCCTCTTGATGGTGCCAATTCGTCGCCCGCCTTTGGCATCGTACAAGAAGGAGTCGGTGGGTGATTTGTTGCCTTCCACGGCCAGTTTTACCAATCGCCTTTTTATGGGTTCTGCTTGTTCCTTAAGCAGCGCACGCTTGCCGGTAAAATAGCTTTTATCGAAACTGACAACCCAACCCATACCTAATTCAAAGGGTGAGCGGTCGTGATCAGCTCTTATGGTTGTTTCGGCGGTATTGAAGTCGTCGCCGGGCATGATAAAACCAGCCTCGATTCTGACCATTTCCAGTGCATCCAGTCCGATAGGTCGCAGGTCATACAACCCGTGTTCTTTCACCGCAAAAATGGCGTCCCAGAGGGGCAGGGCGTTATCCGGGTCAGTCCAGAGCTCGTAGCCCAGATCACCGGTATAGCCGGTTCGTGAAACGGTGAGGTCAAAGCCGTTTAACCGGGTGTGCATGATCTGAAAAGGCTTAAGCGCCGCAAGGCCTTCAATACCAGTCTCTGTCAGGATGGAACAGGCAGTTGGCCCCTGTACTGATAAAGCGGCGACATCATGAGTTTCCTCGACGATAGTGACGTCCATGCCCAATGCAGAAATCATCAACCAGTCGAGTTGATGATGCTGTGAACACAATCGGTATTCACCCTCTTTCAAACAAAAAATAGTGCCATCGTCCAGCACCTTGCCGTCGTCGTTACACCAGAGCACATAGGTCACCCGATTTACGCGCAATTTCGAAATGTCACGTACGACCAACCGGTTCAGGAACTTCAACGCATCAGGTCCGGTGATCCGGTATTTCTCCATTGGCGTTAAGTCCATGATGCTGCATGAACTTCGAATGGCGAAATATTCTGACGCTAAGGTATCGTAGACACGTGCGGTCTGGTATCCATTCCAGGATGTCCAGTTTTTCACTCGGCATAATTTTTCAATTCGTGGGTGAAAGGGAGTAGGGGCAAGCACCTGCTCAAAGTTGTGAAGTGAATCGGTGGCCATGCTAGTTCTCGCTCATGCTCAGTATCCTTTGCGCAGCATTGTGACCGGGAACACCGGTCACACCACCGCCTGGATGTGCGCAGGCGCCGCAGAGAAACAGGCCTTCAATGGGCGTGTCATATTGGGCGCTGCCATGGACTGGGCGCATCATGAAAGACTGATCGATAGCCATTTCACCGTGATGCCAATGACCACCCGTTATGCCGTAGTCTGTTTCTATATCAACCGGGGTCAGTATTTGTGTCGTGAGGATCTGATTCCTGAAACCTTTTGCGTATTGACCAATCAAATCAATAACCTTGCCCAGGAAGGCTTCTTTGTCCTGGTCACGCCAGCCGTTTTTCAACGAGTAGGGTGCAAAACTCGCGCAGACTGACATCACGTGATGACCTGGCGGGCAAAGTTCAGGGTCACCAATGCTGGGTATCGTTATTTCCAGTACAGGATTGTCAGAATACTCCCCGTACTTGGCGTGGTTAAAAGCATGTTCAACGTAGCGCATGCTGGGGGCGATGAGCAGTCTTTGACCGAGCTGTTCCTGGGTCAATCCGGTTATCTCGGGTAAACCGTTGAGCGCCAGATGGATTTTCGCCACATCGCCCCGGGTTCGTGAAGTGTGGATTCGATGAGCAAACATAGCGTCAAGTTCAGGGGCGCCGACCAGATCCAAAAATGTGGTTTTTGCATCGGCATTAGAGACAACGATGTCGGCGCTGATCTGCTCGCCGGATTCGAGTTCCACCCCTTGCGTTTTTCCATTGACCACAATGATTTGCCTGACTCTTGTGCTGGTTCGAATTTTCGCGCCTGCCTTAGTGGCGGATTTTGACAGGACATTGGAGACCTCACCCATGCCCCCCGGTGGAATCGTTTGGGATCCATCCAGTTCACCTCGCAACCGTAGCAGGTAGGTGAGCACGGTTGTTGGCGTGCGTGGCCCCATATGGTGTCCGATGACAGCATCTGCAGCTATCGCACCTTTTATTCTCTCATCTTCGAAAACTTCATTGAGTACGTCATATATGTTGATACCACCGACCCGTAGAAACTCAGCCATGGAATCACCGCCCAGACCGAAGCGTAATTTCCAGCCGAGCCTGGCGAGGGTAAATTTGTCCTTGAGATCCATATCCTTAAGTCGCGGCGGCTTGTTCATCATGAGCGGCTCAAGTGCTTTCACGTAGGATAGAAATTCATGTTTAAAGGTACCGTAGGCGTTGATATCTTCGGTTGTCAGATCCTCGCCGGAGACTTCGTTGGTGCCAAGCCTGAGATGATTGCCAGCCAGGTCAAGTGAAATAGTATCGATTGATGGTCCGGGATTGAGTCCCGTATCGAGGAGGCCGAGATCCTTGATGACCCTGGGGCTAAGCGAATGGAGAATATGTGCCAGACCAGACACGCGATATCCATCGCCAAAGTTAATCGTTGAGGCCGCGCCACCGACCGTCTCACGAGCCTCGAGCACCTGTACTTCAAGACCAGCCCTGGCCAGATAGTTTGCACACACCAGGCCGTTGTGACCGGCGCCGACAATGATGACAGATTGGGCCCTAGTCATCGCCGAAATCCTCCGGGACGGTATTACTTCTGCCGAGATCCATGAGTATTTCCCGCGCAGCATTGGCGCCCGGCGCCCCCATCACACCACCACCAGGATGGGTCGATGAGCTACACATATACATGTTTTTTACCGGACCACGATATTGTGCATAACCGGGAAAGGGACGATTGAACATCAGTTGATCCAGGGTGAGTTCGCCCTGGAAGATATTGCCCTCGGTCAGGCCGACTTCAGCTTCCAGTTCACGGGGGGTGCGTACTTCTGTATGCAGAATAAGGTCTTTGAAGTTCGGGCTGTGGTTTGCAATCTGGTTGATCACCGCGTTGCCGAACTCATCTCTCTTTGCATCGGTCCACCCGCCTTCCACCTGGAACGGACAATATTGGACGAATACGCTCATCATATGTTTGCCTGGCGGTGACATGGTTGGGTCGTATTGAGTCGGAACCATTGCGTCGACGTACGGGTCTCGTGACCAGCGATCATCTTTCCAGTCATCGTAGGCGCGTTCGAGGCGTTCCAGGCTGTCCGTGAAATGCATATGTCCCAGGGTCAGTGGTGAACCAGGCGGCAAGGCTGGAAATGTAGGCATTCCGTCGAGCGCGATATTAACCTTGCCGGACGAACCGCGAATCTTGAAATTTGTCGCGCGTCTATGCAAATCATCCGGCACATCCTTGCGGTCCATTATCCCAAGGAAGGTTCGCTTGGCATCAAGATTTGAAACGACAACTCCGGCGTTGATTTCTTCGCCCGAAGTCAAGATGACACCTGTTGCGGATCTACCCTTTACGTTGATGCAGGCCACCTCAGCTTCAGTGCGGATTTCTCCGCCGAAGGATTCGAAGGAACCGGCAATTGCCTTCGCTACCGAACCCATGCCACCGCGTGCAAAGCCCCATGACCCGACATTACCGTCTATATCACCCATGGCATGGTGTAACAGTACATAGGCAGTTCCAGGAGAATAAACACCGAGCCCGGTGCCGATGATGCTGCCGCCGGAAAAGTGCGCGAGAATGACTTCGCTTTCAAAATACTCTTCCAGATACTCAGCGATAGACATGGTAAAAAATCGGATGAACTCATAGATCTGGCTTTCGGTCAGGTCGTAAAAGCGCTGTAGCAGATACGCGAATTCCATCCCGTCGCGTATCTTGAATGAAGTTGGATCTGGCGGTGTACGCAGCAGAAAGCCGCGAATGAGTCTGCACCATTTCATGAGATCTGCATCGAATCGTATTGAAGCATCCGCATCTCGTTTGGAATGTCGAGCGATTTCCCTGCGCCTGACGTTAGGCTGATGGTAGCTACCGAAATAGTCGCCGTCCCGTTTAAAGGTGGTGCTGCCTTGTAGCGGTACCACCTCAAGACCATGCCGGCCCAGATCGAGCGCCTGGTAAATTTCGGGTCGAAAAAGGCTGCAAACATAGGAGCAGTTCGAGTACTTCCAGTCAGCATATAACCCTCGACTGGCGGTTGCGCCGCCTATATAAGCGTTCTTTTCAACCACCAGTACATCCAGACCTGCTTTGGCCAGGAAAGCGGCGTTGGTCAGGCCATTGTGCCCAGCGCCAATAACAAGTGCATCATAATTTTTCATGCCGAAGCGGGTTCTCTCACAGTTACACTAATATCCAATTATTTGTGATTCAGGGTAACTAAAATGTACCATCCCGGTACAGAGTATACCTATGTGCCGATAGGCACTGATTGTTTAGAAAGTCGATTAGCCTAGAGTTGGCTTTTCAAGGAGGTGGTAATGTCGGATAAATTTGCCGGGTTAACAAAATCGCAACTGGATTCACATTGGATGGCGTTCACGGCAAACCGCCAGTTCAAAAAAGATCCACGACTGATGGTCGCTGCGGATGGCTGTTACTACACGGACGCGACCGGGCGAAAAATTTTCGACGGTCTCTCCGGTCTGTGGACCTGCGGCCTCGGTCACAATGTGCCGGAAATTAATGAGGCGGTCAGCAACCAGATGAAGGAGCTGGACTACAGTCCGGCGTTTCAGTTCGGACATGTTAAATCTTTCCAATTGGCAGAACGAATCTGCGAATTTATGCCTGAGGGCCTGAACAGGGTCTTCTATACCAACTCTGGCTCCGAAGCCGTGGAGACTTCATTAAAAATCGCCAGGGCTTATTGGCGAAAATTAGGTAAACCGGGAAAGACCAGGCTGATTGGTCGATTAAAGGGTTACCACGGCGTCAATTTTGGCGGCATCAGCGTTGGTGGCATCGGTGCCAACAGGGCGCCGTTTGGCGAAACCCTGGCTGCTGATCATATGAGACATACGATGCTGCCGGAAAGTGCTTTCAGTAGAGGCATGCCGGAAAACGGCGCAGAATTGGCCGACGACCTGCTTGATTTGATTGCCCTGCATGATGCTACCAATATTGCAGCAGTGATCGTGGAACCACTCGCAGGATCCGGCGGTGTTCTGCCGCCACCCGTGGGTTACCTGCAACGCCTCCGAAAGATTTGTGATGATCACAATATCCTGTTGATTTTTGATGAGGTTATTTGCGCGTTTGGTCGAATGGGTGCCAATACGGGTGCAGAAGCCTTCGGCGTCACGCCGGATATCATGGCGCTGGCCAAACAGGTGACCAATGGTGCAATGCCCCTGGGTGCAACTGTCGTCAAGCAGATGATCTACGACGCTTTTATGGACACGGACGCGCCGGAATACATGTTGGAACTTCCCCACGGTTACACCTACTCGGCGCACCCTGTAGCCTGTGCCGCGGGGCTGGCTGCGCTCGAGGTGCTGGAGCAACAACAAATCATCCCGAGAGTTGCCAAGACTGCGGTTCACTTTGAGAAATCTATCCATGAACTGGACGATTGTCCGAACGTTTTGGACGTTCGAAACTACGGTCTGGCATCAGGGCTGACCCTTGCACCCTATCCGGGTGAACCGGCACGGCGTCCCTTTGAGGTTGCGATGCGCATGTGGGACAAGGGTTTTTATGTGCGCTATGGTGGAGATACCATACAACTTGGTTTGCCGTTTATCGTCGAATCATCCGAGATCGATAGCCTGGTTAGCGCCCTGCATGAAAGCCTTGAAGAGTGCGCATGAGCATCATCTGATTCTCTTAATCCGGAGTTCCCTAAAGTGGTTACCATGGAAAATGAAAAGCAGCCTTTCAATAATCTGACCAGCGTTGTCCAGTCACTCCCTGCCGAATCCTATTTCAAATCCGAAATTTATGAATCTGAACTCAATGCCGTCTGGTATCGGAACTGGATCTATGCCGGTCGATCCGATGAGATCGAGAATACCGGGGATTACAAGGCGATCAAGATCGGTTCCCAGAATATCCTGATCCTGAGAGATACTGACAATAGTATTAAAGGATTTTTCAATACCTGCAGACATCGAGGCTCAATACTCTGCACCGCCGAACATGGGCATCTGGGAACTCACAAAATTTCCTGCCCCTATCATCGCTGGACCTATGCGCTTGATGGGAGGCTGGTTCGAACGCCGAATCTGACTCCAACTGATGACTTCAACGCTTCCAGTTATTCACTTTACCCGGTCGCAATTGAACAATGGGGTGGGAGTATATTCGTCAATCTTGCAGGCGAGAATGCGTCCGGATTTAGGACCGTATTTTCCGAAACCCTATTTCCCGAAGCCGTGTCTTCCGAAACAACGAACGCTGGCCACGATCGTCTGGCTGCTTGGCCTTTGGAAGAACTTAAAGTCGTCCATTCCTATGAGAACCGATTGCACTGTAACTGGAAGATATTCTGGGAAAATTTTGTCGAGTGCTATCACTGTCCGGGTATACATCCCGGGCTCTGTGATCTTGTGCCGATCTATAAACGGTCCTTCCTTTGTAGCGACGATGAACCGGATTGGGAACGCCATGGCCACAAGGATGATCCGAAATACCGTGGTGGCTTAAAACCAGGTGCAGCATCCTGGACTATGGATGGAAAAATCCATGGTGTGCCATTTCCTGGAATCAGTAAGGAGGACCGGGAGATGGGGTATGTCTACCTGCAAAACCTGCCTTCCATGTTTATTGTTGCTCACCTGGATTATGTACGTATAGTGTCGGTCCTGCCTGATGGGCCTGAACATATTCAGCTCAAAGCACAATGGCTGCTGTCAGAAGCATCCCTGGCAAAGAAGGATCTCGATTTGTCAAAAATCGTCGATTTTGGGCTGCTTGTTCTGAAAGAGGATACCCTCGTGTGCGAGATTAACCAGCAGGGGGTTCAATCCATTGCTCACAAAAATGGCGTCTTGATGCCTCAGGAATATGACGTCGCGAATTTTCATCGATGGCTAAGAGTGCAAACCGGCGAACGTAAAATCCAGGAAAGATGATGGATACCTGTCTGTATATTTTGGAGTCGGGCTCAGTAACTGCTGAAATTGACAATGGCGTCGGCGGTTCAATTCGAGTGAAGAAGTTCTCTCCGGGTTCGCTGATTGGTGAACTTTCAAATTACACCGCCGATAGAAGACGCACAGCGACCGTGGTTACTGATGAAGCCTCGGTGCTCTATCACCTGGATGCTGATTTATTACCGGTAGACCCGCATGAAAAGCGCGAGGGCTTTCCGCGATCCATGAACTGGTAGCGCGAACCCTCAGCACGCGCCTGGATCACATGAATCGTCGCTTGGTCAAGGAAATGATATAGGGGTCCGGCGGCCGATCTTGAATAATAAGACACCTTGCCTATACGCCATCGAAGTTAACCCGGTAAATTTTGATTCAGCCAGGAAAACTCTAACCGCTCCGCTTGTTTGGGAATCCGATCAATTGATGAAATGTCCGGGTCAGCGCTTTATAGTGCGTTTTACCGAAGAAATATGCGGCTGAAAGAGGATTACCCATGATTACGGGTCGATGTGAATGCGGTCAAGTAAAATATCAGGCGGATTGTGAGCTTGTAGACTTCTGCCATTGTCACTGTTCTATTTGCAGGCGCCTGCATGGTGCAGCGTTCGTTTCCTGGGGTGGCATTGCGCGTGACAGCTTCACCTGGTTGTCCGGCGCGCAGGACATCAAGGCTTATCCGTTCTCGGAGAATGCTGACAGTTTATTCTGCGATAACTGCGGGTCACGGCTACTCGTTGATTTCAAGCCGGAAGCTCACATGCTCTATCTTGCATTGGGCACGGTCGACGGCGATGTCAATTGCCCCGATGGGTTTCATCAGTTTGTGGGCTCAAAGGCTCCATGGTTCGAAATATATGATGATCTGCCCCAATATGATGGATGGCCGGACGAGGCCTAACTGTTTTTAGCCTCTGAACTGCGCTGTCCTCAAGTCAGACTATTCAGAGAGCTTCGTCAGAATTGCTGAGTTCATCAAACTGAATGTCTACGCCCAGCTCATCAGCGATCTCGGTTAATTGGCTATCGACCGCCGAGATGTCTAGTTCGGTGGTAACTTCGACGATCGCATCGCAGCTAAACATCGGGGCTCCGGTCATGGCCGCAGGAGAGACGTTGGATGACATTTCCAGCAGGTTAATCTGGTGACTTGCCAGTGTGGCCGTAACTTCGTGGACAATGCCGGGTCTGTCGTTCCCGAGGATGCTTAGCCGGTATTTGTTCAGTTCCGCTGTTGCTGATTTTTCGACATCTTCAATGTTAAGCGCGAACTTGTTTTCAGAGAAAGTGACTAACGCCTCTTTGAGTGACGCTAACTTATCTTCTTGAACACTGATGCGCGCAAGCCCAGCGAACTTGCCATCTAATTGGCTCATTCTGCTTTTAAGCCAATTGCCCTCACCGTTGGCAATGACCTCTGCGATTGACCGCACAAATCCCGGTTCATCATCACCGATAAATGTCAGAATAAAGTAGCGCATATTCACTGAACTCTTTACTGTACTGGGTGAGATACAGTTTACCGTGTTTTTTTAGCAGGAACTCAATATTCAGGCAGGGCGCCGTCCTCGAGAATAACTCTGGCGCATTCCACCTTTTTTACAAACAATCGTTGTCGCACGCCAGTTTTCTACGAAATGGTCCGCGCTTTCCTGGCCGAGTAGTTCAACCATGTGTGAATACAATTCGCCACGGATGAGATCATATTCGCGACCTACCTCTTCGCGATACCAATCTGACGCATCCTCGGTTTCGATATCGACGTAACCGCAGTTCTGCAAATGTTCCTTGTAGGCATCGAGCGTTTCAAGAGCATAGGTCAGACCTTCCATTTTGAACCAGTAGTGCATGTCATCCGAGTAATCATTGTTGGATCTGGTCCAGTCATAGCAACTCAGGTGCCCACCAGGATGGAGCAGGCGGAAGCAATCGTTGAAGATCTTCTCTTTGTCCTGGGCCTGGGTAACAGCGCCTGCAATCACGATGATATCAAATGATTGGTCAGCGAAGGGCAGGGGTCCTTTATCAACGGTCTGAAAAGCACATTGATCAGAAACTCCCTGTCGAGCCGCGGCATCTAGTGCGCGGGCGACTAATGGCGCGGTCAACGCCAACCACTTCTGCACCGAAGGTGTTGACCATCTCGATTGCCGGACCGCCAATACCGCAACCCATATCGAGAATCCGTTTGCCCCGGGTCTCCAGGTTGCGCAATATTTTGGCAACGTTACCGGCCCCGCCGGGTGCCATATAACCCTCACCCCAGATCAACTGCAGCATGTTGACCATATCATCGTGATATTCGTTATTGATTTCCAATTAAGATGCCCTGGTTTGTTCTGCTATGATCGAAAATCTTTTTTGCTCGCACAGTAGCCCCATTCAGATATGCAGTTTATCGTGTTTTTATCCTTTGGAATATTGCGAGCAAGGTTTGATATCACCACCTTGAATCTCGCAGCCCAGTGCCATACCTGGGCTAAAAATAGTGGGCCGAATCAACGTTGTTAGAGCCTTAAGCATCATCGAGCCATCGGCTTACCCTATAGGCGCAAACGATGAGTGACTCGGTGAAATGGTATAGTGAGCGATCCACATCCAGACAATCCTCATTGAATAACCAGGGAAGATAACACCGTGTCCGCAAGAATAATTGATGGCAATGCCATTTCGGCTGCTATTCGAAAAGAGCTGCGAACGAAAGTTGAAGCACTTGGACAAGCGAATAAGAGAGCGCCTGGGCTGGCCGTTGTGCTGATTGGTGACGACCCCGCGTCCAACATCTACGTCAAAAATAAAAGACGTGACTGCAAGGAGGTTGGATTTAAGTCCGAGACCTGTCGATTGGAAAAAGATGTCTCCCAGGAACAACTGCTGAATATCATTTCGCAGTTCAATGCTGATCCAACGATAGATGGAATTCTTGTACAGCTTCCTCTACCCGACCATATCGACAACCTGGCGATCATCGAGGCGATTGACCCCAACAAGGATGTCGATGGTTTTCACCCCTACAATGTTGGAAGGCTGGTATTGCGACATCCTGGGCTTCGACCCTGTACTCCCATGGGCGTGATGCAACTATTGGAGAAAACCGGAGTACCTGTCATGGGTAAAGACGCGACCGTGATTGGGGTATCCAATCATGTGGGTCGACCCATGGCTTTAGAATTACTGTTGGCTGGATGTAGTGTGTCGGCGACCCATAAGTTCACCAACAATGTTCGGGAGTATGTAGAATATGCCGACATTGTAATATCAGCTGTGGGTATCCCCGGGTTGATCAAAGGCGCCTGGATAAAACCGGGGGCCACCGTCATAGATGTAGGAATCACCAGGGACGAACAGGGCAAACTGCATGGGGATGTTGAGTTCGATGAGGCAGTGAAGCGCGCAGGGTGGATCACGCCGGTACCCGGGGGTGTTGGACCGATGACCCGGGTGTGCATGTTACAAAATACACTGTTCGCGATGGAAAAGTTTCATTCCGGCGAGGGATTTGAAGTCAGGCGCTAGCGCCAATCGGTGCCCAGGCCATCAGGGAGGAATCACCTTCAAACGTGTTCTGCACCAGTTCAACGCCCGCCGCCACAGCCATTTCCTTGTATTGCATCCAGGACTGAACCGCGACAATGGGCGTGCCCTCACCCTCGTCGAATTGCAATGGACCGTAAACATTGGCCGTATAGATCAGATCTTCATCGCCGATGCGTTGAGTTGCCTCATGGCGTGCGCCCGGTGGTTCGTAAAACCACACACCAGGACCGTAACCTTCTGGGGGACCAGCTCGATAGCCGATATGGCCGCTTAATATCAGGAAGTCCGCTGCACCCAGATGGTAGTGTGGTCCGGCGACACCATTGTGGCGCACGATCAGTGAACTGGTACCTGTTTCTTCGCTGACTCGGAGTACCTTCAAGGCAATATCCGGAACTTCAGGATTCACAATCCAGGGGACAGCGCGAGTATCAACAAAATGTGGGTGTACGGTCTGGCTTGTATCAGCAGCGACGCCTTCGGCCTGGGTAACGAGCGCTCCCGTATTGGTACCGGCCATCGCCAGTGGCTCGGCCTGGCCCTTGTAAGCTGGAGGCCTCTCGGCCATGCACTCGGCCAGGGTGTTCGGCACCAGGGTCACTCCTTCATCCCGTGCTGCACCCAGTATATCCAGTGCGGTAAGTATGCTGGCGACGCCATTCGAATCTTTGTTGAGAAAGGCAATTGGGCCATAAAAGTTGCCGAGGAATTCAACGTCTTCGTTGGCAATCAAACGATCAATTCTGGAATTAGCCGGAACATAGCCCCAGGTGCCTGGTTCCAGAGTGCCCGCCATAGGGCCATTGGGGTAAGTCAGCGTGCCGGAGAGCACCATCATGTCCATGGCGCCAAGATAGACGAGACCGCTGAGTTCGGTACCCTTTGCCAACTTGACAATCATGCTGAACATACCGCTTTCAGTACTTGCGCGTAGCGGCTTGATGGACAAGCCCGGTGCCTGTGGCAATTCCAACCAGGGGATGTCGTTGGTATCGACGCCGCCTTCGATGCCAGTGGGGTTGAAATCCGGGTTATATCCTACGCTCATTGTCTTATCCATTTAGTTGATAGGTTAACTATCTTGAGAATATCGCTACCAGGGGTGAATGTCGCCTGTCCATTTTAGGAAGTTGCCAGAATCTGCCAGTGTCATCCCGGCGATCACCTCTCGCACGGGTACTGCCAAATTAACTTCTCGAAGCCATCAAATATCCAGGAACCCTTTTTAAACAATCGCTGCATTTTCCCAGGACGCAAAGGAACACAATCTAAAATATCGATAGGTTTCAGCTGAAACTAAATGTCGTCCTAAATTGAACAAATTATAAACAGCGGCATGGACGTTTAGAAATCGCTGGGCTTGTTTCACCGATTTGAATTTCCGCATTCCTCGTTCCCTTACCCTGGTTGGCTGATGTGATAACTCAGCTCTATTGTTGGCATATTTTGACGTATCGTGAATTGAATCAGGGATCAGCTCACGATGTGCCACGCCATAGCTTCGTAGCTTATCAGTTACAATTTTACGCGGTTCATGTTTGTGTTTCTTTAACATTCGCTTGAAGAATCGCTTTGCGGCCTTAGCGTCTCGTCTTTTCTGTAGAAACACATCAACGACTTCACCATCCTGATCAACGGCTCGCCAAAGATAATGTTGTTTGCCTTGAATTTTGATAAAAACCTCATCGATGAAAAAAGTGTCACCATATCCCCGATGTCTTTTCCTCAATCTGGCAGCATATTTTGAACCAAACTTATTGCACCAAAGTCGAATTGATTCGTGAGTGACGATAATTCCGCGCTGAGCTAACAAATCTTCAATATCTCGGTGACTAAGATTGAATCGAAAGTAGAGCCAAACTGCATATTGGATGATTTCCGGTGGGAATCGGTATCGTTTGTATATTGTTGATTGATCCATGGACGAATTATCGTCGATTGCCAGTTAATTTGGCAGTACCAGAGATAGTTCTAAACTACCATGAAAGCACCACCAAAACGCCAGGGTTTACTTTCTGCAAACGAAAAGGATCAGGTGCCGTTGCGCCAGCCTGTCTCGTAACGTGCGCTGACAACAGGCTCGGCAATCTTCAGATGTTTGATCTTCCATTCGCCGTTGATTTTCTGGTAATCCTCGTGATATCTCGCGGCCTGCCATCTTTTTTGAGCTTTGGTGTAGTAGGTGAACATGCCAAAGAAATACCAGCGTGCGCTAGCCGTTTCCCCATTCACTTCAATGATCGGGTTCTGGACCATATGTTGAGAAAAAGAAATAGATTTCTGAAAGGATTGAAACAGTGCCTGGATTTCCTCGTGGCCCTGGGCGCGGCCGATACCAGCGCCTTCCCAGATGCCGTCTGCGGTAAATATTTTCACGATCTCAGCGGTGTTGTGATTGTCATCACATATCTCGCAATACCGGGCCTTGAGCTGCCTTATTGATTCGATGTCCTCGAGTCGGGTAATGCGCGCTTCAATATCCATGGCCTGCCTCGTTTGTTTTGTCGACGTTAATCCAGAGAATATACCCTGGCAGCTGTTCCATAAAACATGGCGTGTTTCTCTGAGTCAGAAAAGTCTGAGACAATTTTCTTCAAGCCGTTGTAGAGCACTGGATAAGAGAGTGAAAAGCGATCGACGGGAAAATTACTTTCCATCATGCAGCGGTCGGGACCGAAGCATTCGATGGCGTGTAGATAATAGGGTCGCTGGGCTTCAGTAAACTCATCTGATGTTGGCGGAGTGGCATTTTCATGCCAACCGAAGCCGCAGTCCGGCATGGCCAGGCCGCCGAGTTTGGCAACGACATTGCCGCATTGTGCAATTTTTGCGATGTCCTGTTTCCATTGTTCAAAAATCTCGGCCTGCTTCCCGGCATAGGGGCCGACGCCGAGGGGAGTGCCAAAATGATCGAGAATCATCTGTGTGTCTGGGCAGGCCCTGGCAAGCTCGAGGAAATCCTTATTCTGGTAATAGTAGTGCCATGTATCGTAGGTGAGTCCCATTTGGCCCAATACGCTAACGCCTGAACGGAAGTCATCCCGCGCATACAGACCTTCAATTTGCCGGCCGGCAATAAATAGTGCCTCTGGGTGTTCGGCGCGTGCGCCTGCTTGGCGAATGCCCCGGAATTTGCCGTCGCCAATTTCAAGATGGGCCTCGAGCACTTCCTTGACTTCGTCCCCTAACATAAGGTTTGCGTTACCGACGATGCCCGCGATGGTGGCTCTGGTTGGGTCTGCTTCACTCAAACGAGCCTGTTCTACGACAAATCCGGTCTCTCCCAGGCACTTCAGGTGGTCCGGGCCATCTTTGCGGTACTCGGCATGACATTCAACAAATACTGTTTTGACGACATTGTGACCCGAACCTGTATCGTTCCACAGGTCTCCAAGCAGATATTCGCTACCAAATGCTTGATGCCAGAGATGGTGATGCGGGTCGATGATCGGAAGATCGGGTTCGATGATGTCTTCGCGCACCTGGTTGAGCCAGGGTTCCGTGCCGGGTTGAGGTGTGTTCATCTGTTTCTCGCTGTTTTTCTGATTCTATAGATTCTATAAAGGTGCCAGCCCTTCAACCTGTAAGCGATGAATCACGCGAGAATCATCTCCATGATCGTGAACCGCATAATGCAGAACTGCCCGGTTGTCCCACATCACCAGGTCACCTGCATGCCATTGATGTCGGCCCTGGAATTCCGGTCGAACGCTGTGTTCAAACAAGGTTTCGAGCAGCCCGTTGCTCTCGTTTTTGGTCCAGCCGGAAAACTTGTAGGTGAATGCGCGGCATACGTACAGCGCCTTTTCTCCCGTTTCATCGTGAGTACGAATGACGGGATGGTGAGCCCGGGGCGCTTTTGAAGCATCCGCTTTGTAAATTGCCGCCAGGCCGGCCGCAGAATGTTCGGCGGTAAGATTTTCCAGTATCGATTTCAGTCCGCCTGAAAGTTCCTGGTAGGCAATGATCTGGTTTGAGAAGGCGGTGTCGCCGCCGATTGCGGGTGTTTCAAGGGCGTAGAGCATGGTGAGTTTCGGCGGCTGGTGATTGTAGGTCATGTCCGAGTGCCAGTGTTGATTGACGTCCTGATTTTTCCCCCGGTTCTTCAGCTCAATCAAATCCGGAAAGTCTTCTAGTCCACCGTATGGGTGGCGAACCAATTTCCCCCATCGTGCACCGAAAGCCTTGTGGTCCTCGGGTGTAAGCTTCTGTGAGGGGAAGGCCAACACGTGATAGGTCAGAAACAGACTCTGGATCTCCTGCCACTCGGAACTGGATAACTGGTTAACATCGATATCATGGATTTCTGCGCCGAGCGGCGCTGCCATCGGAACGACTTTCACGAGCTGCTTGCCCTATCACGAGTTTTCAGTGATCCAATTTTGTTTTGATTAGGCGAGGTCAATTGTTTTCCATCTGTGTGTATTGCCAGGGAACCGTTCTCTATGGCTGGGGTGTTACCCGAACAATTTTACCTTTATCGCTATCGGTCAGCAGGTACAGAAATCCATCGGGTCCCGCTCTGACCTCGCGAATCCGCTCACCCAGTTCGCCAAATAACATCTCTTCATTGACCGCGATTTCGTTTTCCAGGTCAACCCGCCGAACTTCCTTATTGACCAGCGCGCCCACAAAGACGTCACCCTGCCATTCCGGGAAGGCATCGCCGTTGTAAAACGCCAGGCCTGAAGGTGCAATACTTGGAACCCAATAGGTAAGGGGTTCTTCAATGCCGGGCGCTGATTGGAAAGGAGAGACATAGGCACCGGAATAATTTATGCCATAGGTGACCGCAGGCCAGCCATAGTTTTTACCCGGCAAAATCTGATTCAATTCATCACCCCCCTTCGGCCCATGCTCATGCACATAGACAATGCCGGACGTTGGATCTATCGTCAGTCCCTGCGGGTTTCGATGGCCGTAGCTCCATACTTTTGGATCACCATCGACGCCATCGGCAAACGGATTATCGGACGGTACCGAGCCATCGGAATTAATTCGAATGATCTTGCCAAGTTGGCTGTGTTTGTCCTGGGCAGCTTCCCGGTATTCAAAACCATCACCGGTCGTAATCAGTAGGGTGCCATCGGGCAGGAAAAGTAATTTTCCGCCGTAATGCGCCGGTGTATCTTTCATTGGCGCTACAGTGAATATCGGCTCGACCTGTTCGAGCCCGTTTTGTGTCAGTCTTGCCCTGACGACTCGCGTGCTATTTGCCTTTGGCGTCCCATAGGCAAAGGCAAGATAAACCTGTTGGTTCAGTTCAAAAGCAGGATCAAGGACGATATCGAAGAAACCACCCTGGCCTGCAACATAGGTCTCAGGAACACCGCCCAATGGCTCACCGATATCACCCGATGCGCTCACGCGTCTCAGCTCTCCGCTACGCATCGATACCAGGTAATCACCATCAGGTAGAAAGGCAATTGACCAGGGATAATCAAACCCCTCGGCAACGATCTCAAGCTTGTAATCGGCACTGGCAAAAAAAGGCGCACAAGTGAGTAGCAGAATGGTCAGGTAATGCTTTAGCATTTGGACTTTCTCTTGATACAAATTCACGTCATTATAACCTGAGAATTAACAACATAGGTTTCAGGGAAAATGTTTATGCTAAGAACAGTGTCTGGTTTTATTTTCGCGGTGTTGGTCACCTACCTTGCGGGGACCTTGTTCATTAGCCAGGTCAATCTGGCCAGCATCATCGAGTTGGGTATGGTCGTGGATATCAGCGTCCGCATCGACGCGGCCTTGCATGACCTGACTCACATGTATGACATCTACCTGCCAGTGGTTGTTGTAGCATTGCTGATCGCATTTTCAGTCGCCACCGGTATTATTAAATTTGTTCCCGATCTTAGACTCTTCGGCTATGTTCTCGCAGGATTCGTTGGTTTAGTGGCCATCCATGTCATTGCGAAAATGGTGTTGGGGATGACTGGCATTGCAGCCACGCGCTCACTCGCCGGGTTATTGCTGCAGGGGGTAGCCGGTGCAGCTGGCGGATGGATGTTTCACTGGCGTACGCGATCGCAAGAGGCTGATTCTACTTAGTCCGCGATCAGGCGACGGACTAACTGTAATAGCCAGGATCCTAATCTGGGAATAGGTACACTGTCCCCGTTTTATGAATTATTTTTAGTGGAGTTGTGTATGACGAATTCACATACCTACCTGCCCGGTAGATTAGGAAACCCGGATTCAACCCTGGAGAATGACCCTCGTGCCGATCCGAGAATAGTCGCGGCAGTATTACAATTCGGAGGATTTGCGCCCGGTGTTGAACCTCCTGAAGCAGGCGCATCCTACGAGGATTGCCTGGCTTATTGCGAAGAGTTCGAGCGGACGGCCGCGCTGGCTAACCCCGAACTGCTCGCTGCTCTTCCTGTTTTCGAATCTGTTGAAAAAAGTACTGAATTCATTGAGGGTGCTGACGGCAATACAATAAAGCTGCTCATCCACAAACCTGTTGCCCAGAACGGACCAGTACCCTGTGTCATTCATCTACACGGTGGTGGCATGGTCATGATGACCACGGAGGAACCTGGATACATTCGCTGGCGAGATAGCCTTAGCGATAAGGGCGTCGTGGCTATTGGCGTTGAGTTTCGAAATGGCGGTGGCGAGCTGGGTACTCATCCGTTTCCTGCGGGGCTCAACGATTGTGCCAGTGCGGTTAGATGGGTGCGTTCGAATATGGAGTCACTGGGTATTTCCTCGATTGTCGTTTCAGGTGAGTCAGGTGGCGGGAACCTGTCGCTGGCAACTGCACTAAAAGCAAAGCAAGAAGGCTGGATTGACGAAATCGATGGCGTCTACGCAATGTGCCCTTACATCTTGGGGCAATACGCTGAGCCGCCCAATAACCTCTTATCCTTAACCGAGAACGACGGTTATATGCTGGACTGCGTCATGATGACTTCGCTGGTTAAAGTCTACGATCCGGAAGGACAACACGCCGATAATCCACTGGCATGGCCTTACCATGCATCAATAGATGAACTGAAAGACTTACCCCCGCACGTGATTTCGGTGAATGAGCTCGACCCGCTTCGAGACGAGGGGCTCGCATACTACAGTAAGCTCTTGTCAGCGGGCGTTTCAGTAGTGGGTCGTACGGTCAATGGCACTCCCCATGCGGGTGACCAGGGTTATCCGGATATTACTCCTGAGGTTTATCAGGAAACGCTTAGATCTATTGTGGGATTTGCCAATTCTCTTTGAGCCAATGGAGGATAGCCGGGAGTCGCGCTATCCGGGGACAGTTTACTTATATCGTGGATAGCCATTGCTCATTGAAGATGTCAGAGTCAAGCGTGAGAAATGAGCAAAACGGCTGAAGAATAGAATCGAGGAGAGTGAAATGAGCAAACTTGATGCAGGAGCCCAGTTTCCTGATTTAAAGCTAAACATCGGGGAAAATGGTTCGATCAACTTACCCGGGGATATAGAGACTGATTACGCCATTATTCTTTTCTATCGAGGTCATTGGTGACCTTTCTGTCGCCGTCTGTTAGACGGCTATGAAAAAAAGCTCGAAGATTTTAAGGCTTTGGGTGCGAGTATCTATGCGGCAAGTGTTGATTCGCTTGAGAAAACCCTGGAAGTGGCGGAGCAACTTTCGTTTCCCGTGGGCTGGGGAGTTGACCGCGAGATCGGTAATGCCCTCGGTTCCTTCTGGGACGATCGCCGGGATTTCATCCAGCCGACAGAATTCGTGGTCAACGGGAAGGGCCGGATACTTTCATCGACCTATAGTTCATCGCCAGTCGGCCGAACCGACCCGGAAGAGGCGCTGGTGTTGTTGAAAATCCTGGCGTCAATGAAAAAGGGCTAGGGACTGTCTATGCTCCCATCCAGTAGTTCAAATACTCCTTCCTCTCGCAACACGCGCATGCCGAGCCGCTGGCTGGAAACGCCGGGTCGAAGCAGGTAATCAAAGCGCAGGCGTCCCTCACCCTCTTCCGCCTCGAAATAGCGGCAGTCGATCTGGCCGGTGCTGCTCAAGCGTTCACTCAACTCAATCAGGTGCGAGGAAAACATGAACAGGCAATCCCGCCTGGCTGCGAATCGTTCCAGGATCGCCAGTGAAGCGTCGAGCGCGTCCTTGACGTTCGTCCCCTTGAAAGGCTCGTCTAGGATCGCGACTACGCGATAGCCCTCGGCGATAGCCTGGGCAATTGCCTTTACGCGTAGCGCTTCAGCGCGGAAGTAACTCACCCCGTTGCGCAGGTCGTCGTGGAGTGAGATCGAACTGAAAAGCCGTTGTGCCGGTACGAAACGAAAGCTGCCTGCAGCCACACCCATTCCCAGGTGCGCGAGGTAAAGAGCGGTGGCGAAGGCACGCAGGTAGGTCGTCTTGCCGGCCATATTCGGGCCGGTCAGAAAGAGTAGGCGGCGTGACTGATCGAGTTCGACTGCATTGGCTGTTGCGTTTTCGACAAAGGGGTGTACCAGGCCCTCGGCATGCACGCGCAGCGAACCTTCCTCGATGAGTGGCAGCACGAACCCGTACTTTGCCGTGACATCCGCCATCGCGACCAGGGCGTCCGTCTCGTAAATGAGCTGTAGCAGCCGGGCTATCGCTACCTTCTCGTACAGCCGAAAGGTCTGATCTAGGCGTAGTGTCCTAAAAGCCCAGCCTCCAATCTCCTGATCGGGAACCTGGGACAATCCAGGTCGGGTGAGCAGTGCCCGGATTTCGTCGATCAGAGGAGCCAACTCGCCGTCTGGCAGCGCCAGTTCAGTTTGGTTAACGAAGTGCCGTAATGCCCGGATCAGTCTGCAGGTGACCTGAACCCCGCGCACGATGCTGAGGTAGTGGGTGTCATGGTTGGCCCACAGAGAGAAGGCGCCGAGACTGAACTCCAGCAGGTTACTGTGAATCACAATCGGCAGGACCTCATCTGCATAGTGCTGCACACGGCTGGTCGCGTACGCAGACGGCAGTTCGGTGAAGGCATGCCGCTGCGCGAGGATGAAGGAGAGGGATTCCTGTGTCGCGCGTATGCAGTCCGCATTAGACCAGGGAACTTCCATACGCCGCCGCAACGCCTTTGAACCGCCCCTGGTCCGTGTGAGATCGCAGAACTCGAAGAGGCTTGCCTCCCCCGTTTCCGACTTGAAGATTTCAAGATCCTTTAAAGTCTGCGCATCGAGGACTAAAACGTCCGATTCTGCCTCAGAGCGGGACAAGGGTAGCGTCTCCGATTCGGAGGGGGTGACAGCGACCATATGCGAATTTTCTCCTGTTGACTCTTCTACCCCGCAAGGGAACCACCCATGTTTGCGCAGTGTGGGGTCGGAGTAAAGGATTGGCTCTCACCCAGCGAAAGGTAAAGTGGGTTGTCTGCTATCACAGCGCTCAAACCTGTATGCTAATCCGCAACAAGGCTGTGAGAAGAATCTGAACAGGAGGTTCCCTGACAGTTTGTCTTCGTAAAGTTTTCTGTTTCAAGGTGGCGATATGCTGAGTCTGTCTGAGATTCAAGAGACCCGGGAGAAACTGGGCAAGCACATTGATATTACGCCAGTGCAACGCTGGCGTAGCCCCGTGGTTGAAGAACGGTTTGGTGCAGGCACTGAAATTTTCATGAAACTAGAACTGTTTCAGCGTACCGGCACATTCAAACCTCGTGGTGCTCTCACCAATATGTTGAATCTGGATTCCCGTGCACTGGAAAAAGGTATTTGTGCCGTGAGTGCAGGTAATCATGCCATCGCTGCTGCTTATGCGGCTCGTGAACTTGGCACTAGTGCAAAGGTGGTGATGATCAAAACTGCCAACCCTTTCCGCATTGAGCGATGCCGCCAACTTGGTGCTGAAATAGAGATGGCGGATGACGCGCATATTGCTTTTGAACGGGTGGAGCAGATTGAAAAGGAGGAATCACGTACATTGGTTCATCCTTTCGAGGGACACTACACGGCATTGGGTACTGCCACGCTCGGTATGGAATTCTGTGGGCAGGTCGCCGACCTGGATGCGGTCATCGTACCGATAGGTGGAGGAGGGCTGTGTGCGGGTGTAGCAAGTGCGGTAAAATTGATGCAGCCCCGCTGCCAGGTGTTCGGGGTTGAACCAGAAGGCGCCGACACCATGCACCGGAGCTTTGCCGCAGGATCTCCCCAGGGAATTGATAAAGTGGCGACAATTGCCGACAGTCTTGGGGCGCCCTATGCGGCGGCTTACACGTTCGAATTGTGTCGCGCCAATGTCGATGAACTGGTGATGATCGATGATGATGCCATGCGATTTGCTATGGGATTAATATTTCATGAGTTGAAACTCGCAGTCGAACCTGCAGGAGCCGCAGCAACGGCAGCCCTGTGGGGTCCGCTGCGAGAGCGGTTGCGTGGCAAGCGAATCGGCGTAATTGTCTGCGGTTCTAATATCGACTCATTGTCCTTCACTGAACTAATAGGTGGAAAGGGCGTTAATTAGATCTGAGCGACAGGCAGCTGCCGCCTGAGTTGGAACATCTTTGAAGGGAAGATCTCGAAATGCCGTAGTAATTTTTCTATCGAAATCGAGCCATTTTTTCAGGGTGTCAGCCATAGTATGGCTGTTGTTAGTGCTGCAGATCTTTCATTTGGGTTAGCAAGGTTTTACGACATGATGCGGATCGAATCTAAAGAGAACCGTAGAGTTTTCTCAGAGCTATCTCCAGGCATGGCGTGGTTGGGCATAGCTGAAGCGTTTCTTGAGGAGAATCCGTGACCAAAACGAAGCGGAGCAATGATGTGAATAAAACCAGCCGTTTTTGCGACCAGGAAATCGAATTTGCAAACGGAGTTCGCGGAATCAACATCCAGATTCCATCCGCCGCCCCTAGCAATTACTATGAAGTTCTTGGTTCCACGGGACAACTTGAAGAAGTCGTACTCGATGGGAAACTGTTTCTACCACCAGGCTCTAAAGAATCGACACCCCTGGTGATTATTGTCCCCGGTAGTCTCGGCGTTGCACCATCCCATGTCAGGCATGCAGAAACTCTGTGCACTGAACGCATTGCGTCATTTGTGTTGGACACCTTTGGCGCGAGAGACATCACGTCTACCGTTGCCAACCAGACCCAATTTTCCTTTGCGGCCAGCGCCTATGATGTGCTGGCGGCTTACAAGGTTTTGGCAAACAGGCCCGAGATCGACAGCCAGCGAATTGGCGCCCAGGGTCACAGCCGGGGAGGATCAGCAGTTCTAACCGCTGTCTCCCGACGGTTTTCTGATGTGGTGTTGGGGAAAGAGCACAGCCTGGCCGCTACCTATGCGGCCTACCCGTGGTGCGGCCAGCAGTTCCTGAATCCAGGTGTCGGCAATACTGAAGTCAGAATCATTCTTGGTGATGCAGACGAGTGGTGCTCGGTGGCACAGGCACAAGGGCATGCCCAGGCAGTGCGATTAGCCGGGGGGCAGATCAGTCTAAGAGTGGTGCCGGGTGCACAGCACAGTTTTGATCGCGACACCCCAATAGAGATGATTGCAGACGCGTCGGTAAGTCCCTCGGCACCCGTTACCTACATAGCTGATGATGGTGCAATGATTCACCCGTTGACGGGTACCCCGGACGCTGCTCTTGTTGACCGGGATGTAATGGTCTATGCACTAAAAGCGGGATTTGGCCAAAAAGGCGCGCGTATTGGCAGCAGGCCAGGTGAAGCTGAGATATTCCGTAGTGATATGCTGGGTTTCTGGCGAAAAGTTCTCCTGAAGTAGGTGCAGTTACAAACAATTAATCTGTAGTAAAAGCGAAGGGAAACCATGAGAACGCTGCTCTTAGTTGCAACCTTGCTTATTCAGACTGTCGCGGCCGAACCCGCTGATGAGGCGTATGACTATTTCGCCTCGAATCGCGTCATGATACGAAATGGGATGCAGGCGGTCATGATGTGCAATGGACTCTTTACGAGTCATCGCAACCTGCAACAGATCTTCTCGCAAGAACTAATGTACTTGTCATCGCCGCGATTCGGAAGTGCCGTTGGCGACCGGAAGTTGCGAATCCGCAAAATGACCCCAGAAATCAAATCACGCTTCGCCACTTATTGAATATGTCGAGAGGCTTGTACCCGGTAGACAGTTTCGGCATGGAGTATGCCACTGGATCTGGGCTGGCCTACTGGGCCGGAGCAAGTTCAATTGACGGGATGCGCGACCGCGGCTTAATTCGCAGTCCAGGCACCTATTGGGATTACGAGAACTATGACACCCTGCTCGCCGTGTATGCGATGAAGCAGGCGCTGGGCGATGATAAAACCTACCAGGAATTTCCGAGACGAGCACTGCTGGACAAGATCGGCATGAATAGCACCCTGGTGGGTTCAGATCGATTTCACGATTTCATCCTGTCGAGTCAGGTCTATTCAACCGCCCGTGATCTTGCGCGATTAGGATTACTGTATCAACAAAATGGCCTGTGGAAAGGCCGCCGCCTGCTCTCTGAAGAATGGATCAGGTTTGTTCGAACACCGGCTCCAGCGACACGAGCCCGCGGCGGTTTTTATGGTGGCCAATGGTGGCTGGTGCCGGATGGACGAAACGATATTCCTGAAGATGCCTACTCGGCTGCCGGGAATCGGGGTCAATACGTGATTGTCGTGCCGAGTCAGGAGCTGGTTATCGTGCGGCGAGGATTGGATTTCGGCAAACAGGGGTTTGATCGGTGGGAGCTGACACGCGAGGTTCTAAGGGCGGTGTTGCAGGCGAAAATGGTGCTAGACTCCTAGATTTCAGGCAAAAAACTTACATGACAGATGAAGTTGCTTTTCTATCTGCTGTGCAATTGGCAGCACGTATTCAGTCGAAAGAGATCAGTTCTGTTGAGCTGACTCAGCATTACATTGATCGCATAGAGCGGTATGACGGCGACATTAATGCGGTCATTGTACGAACATTTGAACAGGCCCTGGAAGATGCCAAAGGTGCGGATTCCTCTCTGGCTGTTGGTAAAAATCTTGGACCCTTGCATGGTGTGCCGATGACGATCAAGGAGTCCTATATGATAGCCGATACTCCAGCGACCTGGGGTATCGAAGCGTTTCGCAACAATGTTGCCAGCACCGATGGCCTGGCTGTTAAACGATTCCGCAATGCAGGCGCGCATTTTCTCGGCAAAACGAATGTGCCCATCAACCTTGCTGACTTTCAAAGTTATAACAGCATCTACGGTACGACTGGCAATCCCTGGGACCTATCAAGAACGCCGGGTGGATCTTCTGGGGGTAGTGCCGCGGCAATGGCCGCGGGTTTTAGTGGCCTTGAAGCAGGGTCCGATATTGGTGGCTCGATTAGAAACCCGGCGCATTTCTGCGGTGTGTATGGACACAAACCTACCCATGGCATCATTCCCATGCAGGGACATCAGTTGATACCGTCTCCGGAACCTGATCTGTCAGTGTGCGGTCCTATCGCACGCAGTGCCGAAGACCTTGAGCTGGCACTGGGTATCATGGCTGGCCCAGCCGAAAGAGAGGCAGTGGGTTGGACCCTCTCATTGCCAAAAGCAGGATTCACCGCCCTTAAAGATTTGCGTGTGGCGGTTTGGGCCAACGATGAAATAGCGCCCGTCACAAGTGAAATTGCAGACCGTGCCCACGGGGTCGCGGAGACGTTGGCCAATTTGGGCGCCACAGTTTCTGATAGCACGCGACCGGCGTTTGATGTTGCGCAAGCACATGTCAACTACCAGCTGCTACTCAATTCAGTGATGAGTATGGCAATGTCCGAAGATCAGGTGGAAGAGATTACGGAATACGTCAAGACGCTGGACCCGAATGATCAAAGCTCCGATGCGGTGATGGCCAGAAGCGCCGTCATGTCACACCGCCTGTGGATTCGAACCAATTTTGAACGTGAGAAGCTTCGCCATGCCTGGACTGACTTCTTCAAAGACTGGGATATTTTGATTTGCCCGCAGATGGCGACAACTGCATTTCCACACGATCACAAGCCCATGTCCGAGCGAATATTGAGAGTCGACAATAACGATCAGCCGTATTTTCAGCAGATGTTTTGGGCAGGCATTGTGGTCAATGCCTATCTGCCGAGCACGGTGTTTCCCACGGGGCCGTCAAAGGAAGGTTTACCGATTGGCCTCCAGGCGATATCTGCGCCTTATCGCGACTACGACACCATTGAATTCGCACGCCTGATCACGCAGGAAATGGGCGGGTTTATTCCTCCACCGGATTACGCTTGAGTACACGACAAACCAGGGACTGAAATATTGGTGACAAAAAGAAGATAAGATGGGAATGATCTGGGAGCATCGACTTGCGATTTGGCTGCCACGTCCGCTACTTTTCGGCGCTTTGCTCATCGCGTTCTGATTCAGCCTCGCTTACGTAGGCTTCCAATGGTTCTTCGGCTTTTCGATCGAACCAAGTGCTTTTGGTATGGAAGTATTCCTGGTCGTTAGCCTGATAGCACCGGCGTATTTCTTTGGACCTGTTCCGAGCTTCTATATAGCCAATAGTGTCCTCCGGGCCAGCCGCTTTGCAGGTGCTACTGGTATCCTGGCGTCCATCGGATTGTGGGAGCTAATTCAGGTTGCACAAGGAAGGGAATTTTTGAGCTTGTGGACTCGTTTTCACCCAGGCAGCTCGATCACAGCCATGTTTCTTTTTTTAGGCTGGCTGATCGGGTGCAATGGCTACTTCTTGCATGCTCGGATCTGGGACAAGCCCGGGCAGCAGAGGTCCGACGTCGATCTATTAAATCTTGAGCCAGTTTAGGTCATTGGACGTAGTGGCCTGGAGGGCGCGCTCGTCTGGTTCATCGTCGTTGCGATTGCCGGTGTTTTGATTCTGCCAGACGTGGGCACGGGTTTGTGCCTCGTCCTTTCCATCTTTGCGATCAACGTTGGCGTTGGGCTAATGTTTCTGCTTGCGCCCGCACGAAAGGTAAGGAACTTGATTCGGGATGTGAAGCGCGAGGAGCTGGCGCGCCTGAAGCCAATTCTGCTCCAGGCTCGCAACGACACATTGTCCAACAATGCTTCCTCTCAGGGTCGCTTGAGTGATCTTCTCGCCTACAAGACCCAGATCGAGTCAACATCGGAGTGGCCTTTTGACTCATCAACGCTCCTGCGCTTCGGCCTGTACCTGTCGATACCAATTGGCACGATGATAGGGGGGGCACTGGTGGAGCGAGTCGTCGATTTGGTGCTCGACTAGCATGGACTTCGCAAATTCTGTAAGCCAAATTGTAGAACAGAATTGATAATACCTGGGTCGTGTAATCCAGTTTTGAATTGTGTCCTCACACGTTTATGACCATTCATTTGTAACAATTCATTGTGATATGGCTCGAACACAAAAATGATACTAGTATTCAGTCATGGATTTACGTTTGCTCACACCAAGAACAACCCTGCGCTTTAGCCTGCTTGCCTTGGGTATCTGCCTTGTTGGTGGTGTTTGGTATTTCAACCTTGCACAGCACGTCACCATGGATAACGCGAAAGAACTTGAGGCTAACCTTGGGCTCTGGGGCCCGTGCGTATTTGTAGCAGTTTTTGTTGTTGGTGAGCTTTTACAAATTCCCTCGGTCCTCTGGATATTTATAGCCAGTCTCATTTGGCCATGGTGGTTCGCCTTACCCTTGTCTCTCTTTGCTGCATGCATTGCTGCGATCGTCGCCTTTCTCGTGGCGCGTTACTTTTTAGGGCATGGTTTCCATAAGAAACTACCCTCTGATCTGAAAAGGCTAAATGAACGATTGATTTCTGCACCGATTAGAACAGTGATTCTGATCCGTTTAGTGACGTTTTTGAGTCCGATTTTGCACTGGGTGTTAGCGGCATCTTCGATCCGCATCGGCCCTTTTACCATGGGGACTGCAATCGGGTTGATACCTGGAACTATCGCCATTGTTTTGTTTGGAGAGGTTTTTGTGCTCTGGTGGGAACAATACGCACCCTTTCTGGTGGGTGCGATCGTTGTTGGCATTAGTGTGTATGTCTATATTTCCAAACGACAGGCCGTGACTGAAGACTAGCTCGTGTCAGGTTTCACGATCTACAACTTCGAACAACCAGAAGTCTCCTAAAGAGATCCTCTCACTCAACTGTTCGGCCGTAAAAGTCGGAACGGTACCATCCCCATACTTCTTGGCGTTGATCGTCATGAGGTCCAGAAGCTGAGGATGTTCCATCATTCGCGCCATCCGTTGTTCATACAGTTTGTTGTCGACTCGCACGATAACTCGGTCATCGGCAACAAGATGATGCGGCCATTGTTTCCATATCTTGCCGTAGCCGGTATTCATGTAACCACTAATCACGTACAAGCGCTTCTCGAGTACCACCAGCCAAACTATTCGCGACGAATCAGGCTCCATAGTTTGAAACTCTATTTCCATCCGACCAGTCAGGAAGCTCCAGTCATCCGGCGGCTCCGTCAGTTCACCGGTTTTGAAAGGGCCACCGGTAATGATTTCGAGTGGTCCATCGTGAAAGCGCATGCCAAAAAGGAAAAGAGCTACGCCTAGCACCAGCACACCAATAATGATCCCAAGCCATTTCAGAAAACCCAGCATGTTAAAGACTCCAATTTCGTTTCCCCGAGCATAGAAATTTACTCCCCTGGACCTGTCGTGTAAATGCTACGCCGGTCGGTGTAGTGCGCAAATTTTGTTGTTCGACGGGTCGCGCAGGTAGGCCAGGTAAATGTTCGCGCCTTCGCGCATGCCCGGCGGATCTTCGCAGGTAGTCCCGCCATTAGCGAGCCCAGCCGAGTGCCAGGCATTACCCTGTTCCGGGCTGTCCACCAGGAATCAACACAATTGTCCCCAGGGCTAGAGCTCGCACTCAGTGATCGGCAAGCAATTTTCAGGCATGAGCTAACGCAAGATCAATACCAGGAAAAGATATTATCAGGAGTCCGGAGCCACATCCGGCAAGGTCAGGCCGTGGACGCCGTTTCGCCACCGTCGGTTACTAACCCTGCTTCCCGGCAGATAGTCATTGGGGCCAGTGCGATCGTCCTGGCAATCCTGACGGTTGGTGTCTTGTTGTACCTGAAACCGGGTTCGGATCCTGCAACAAGCATTGCTCCGCAAACGCCTGCTGCGGCGGTCCTTAATCAGAAAGCCCAAAATCCGGGACCGGTAAAAGTACGATCAGACTGGATCGCGTATTGCCTTTTACCACCCTGTCGGTTGGTGAGGCGATCAGTGTTATTGGGTGCAGATCAACTCCAGAGTATGCGGGATGCTGCCTACCCGCTCTCCGATATATGCGGTGACACGGCGAGAGCCGAACAACTGGACCCTGATGCACTCTGGGTTAGATATCTGCTGGATCCCTTCCGCGCAATGGCGCACATGCGAAATGGTGATTGGGCCAGGGGAGTACAATTTGCGCAGCAGGCAGTCAACGACAACCCGGGTATCTTCTGGTTGCAGGTTTATCTTGCCAATGGACTAGGCTTAATGGGTAAGGAGGATGAGGCTCGTGAACAGTGGCGCCTAGTCAAAGCCCGCTTCCCAGGGTTAACGGTTGAAGGATGTCTTTGGTGGTTCAAAAAATCTATGCCAGAAGAAGAAGGCGCAAGAGTATATTGAGGGATTGCTGCTCGCTGGCGTCGAATCATAAAAAATAGATTCGCTCAGGCGGACCTCAATTTGGTGTCTCTGATTGAATGATCTGAGTCTATGATCTGGCCCGAACAGGCCCAGGTTAACAGCTGATTAGACTGAGAACCTGAGAGACAAATGACAAGGCACTTAAGCGTTAGCCTGTCTCTGTTCATCGGAGCGCCTGACAAGTTTTCCAGGTAGCGCACCGGTATGTTCACCATTGTTAAAAATGATTTCACCCGCCTTGATGGTGAGGTCGTATCCTTCGGCTTTTTGAACCAGTCGTCGGCCGCCTGCTGGTAAATCAAATGTGGCGATGGGTCGGTGCAATCGAAGCTTTTCAAAATCAATCACATTGAGATCGGCAATCAAGCCTACCTTGATCTGGCCCCGGTCAAACATCCCGTATGCTTCTGCTGTATTTGAGGTGAGAGACTTGACGATGAATTCCAATTCCATCTTCTCGCCCTTGGTGCGGTCTCGACCCCAGTGAATCATGATAAACGTTGGCATGCCCGCGTCTGCAATGACACCGCAGTGCGCGCCACCGTCGCTCAATCCAAACAAGACATTGGGATGTTCCAGCAGCCATTTTTGTGCATCCAGGTTGTAGTCCTGATACCCGCCAAGCGGTTGATAAAATAGCTCCTTGCCATCATTGGCAACCAGCAGGTCATACATCATTTCCATCACATCAATGCCGCGGGCCTTGGCGAGGCCAGCGACGCTGTCTTCTTGATCAGGTTCATAGTTTGGATTCTCACCCAGCGGGAACACCAGGCTCATTAACGCTGGCAGATCCTGCATCAGTCCGCCTTTGATCACTGACTCTTCACTTAAGATCTTCGCTTTGACGATGGGATCGTGCATGCGTTCTAACAACGTTTCGTGATCCAGTTCCGCCAGGTCGCTGCGCCATGTGGGGTGACCGACAAAGGCATGAAAACTCGATTGTAGTCCGTGCAATACCCCGGTTGGTCGACCTGCGGCCTGGGGTCTGATCTCTCTGCCTTCTTTTCTTGCCTGCTCGGCAATCTTGTACATCTTGCCATTTTCGTAGGCAGGCGCGGTGGTGGCGATCAGGGTCACGGTCAGCCCGGTTTGTTTCTGAAAATCTGTTACCCAGGCCCATTCCTCGTCTTCACCCAGATGATCCGATACCAGCTCGAATACAGCGTTGTTCAGGCCTTTCATGCCCAGACCTAATGCCAGCATTTCTTCGCTACCGGAGAAGGTGCCCGGCATATACTCGCCATGGATGTCTTTGTGCAGCAAGGTTTTGGAACTGGAAAAACCCAGTGCACCGGCTTGTACGCCCTCACGGACCAGTGCCGCCATTTCATCGACTTCGGCTTTAGTGGGGGCGTAGTCTTTATTGCAACGATCGCCCATCACATAGGCGCGAATGGCGCCATGGGGAACCTGCGCTGCGACATCAATCGCGCGTGGTATCTTCTCCAGTGCGTCCAGGTATTCCGGGAAAGTTTCCCATTGCCAGTCGATGCCTTCGGCCAGTGCAGCGCCGGGAATATCTTCAACACCTTCCATCAATTCAATCAGAAATTCACGATCCTCCGGTTTCACTGGCGCAAAGCCAACACCGCAGTTACCCATCACGACCGTTGTGACGCCATGCCAGCTTGAGGGTGTAAGTAGCGGATCCCAGGTCGCCTGGCCATCATAGTGGGTGTGGATATCGACCCAGCCGGGAGTGACTAATTTGTTTTTGGCATCAACCTCAAGGTTTGCGGATTCGCTGATCTCACCAATCTTGGCGATCTTGCCGTCTTTAATCGCAATGTCCGCGTTAAATCGCTTGTCGCCGCTGCCATCTATCACCGTGCCATTTCGAATAATCAGATCGTACATATCCATACCTCTCTATACATTCCCCTAAAATACCAAAAACTGCCGATAGAAGTTAGTTTTCCAGGCTATTAATAGGATCAATGTCAGATTCAGGAACGCACACTTTTCGTTTCTGCAAACCAGTTTTGGTGGGTGTCCCCATTGAAGGTTTATTCCGGCCCTTTACTCCGACCCCAAATATTAGCTTAGCTCCGTAACAACCGACCCGCCGTAGCACCACTGTGCTCATTGTTGGTCAGGAAAATCTCGCCATTGACGACCGTATTCAAAATACCACTGGCAGTCTGCTTCAACCGTCGTGCACCTGCCGGTAAGTCATTGAGGACTTCTGGCATGTTCGGCCCAATAGTGTCGGGGTCAAACACCACGACGTCGGCTGCCATGCCAACACGCAACAAGCCACGATCATGTAACCCCCATAAAGTGGCGGTGTTATAGGTGATTTGTTTAACGGCTGCTTCCAGGGTCAAGGCTTCTTTCTCGCGGACCCAGTAACTCAGCAGATGGGTTTGCAATGAGCTGTCCATTATCTGTGATACGTGGGCGCCGGAATCAGAAAATGTCACCACCGAGCGTGGATGCTTGATCATCTCCAGGACATGGTCCTGATTTTCATTAGCGATGGGCGTGCGGAAGAACATCTTCAAATCACGTTCGAGCGCCATATCGATCATTAACTCGACAGGATCAACGCCTTTTTCTCTGGCGATCTGCGCCATCGATGGCTTGTCGTAGATCATATCCTCCATGGGGTACACATAATCCCAGTCGGGTGGACGCAGCTCTGCGCCGACAATACGCGGACCGGTGTATTCACGGTTGGCGATTTCAACGAGCTTCGCCTTCGTTTCCGGGTCGCTTAATCGTACTTTCTGTTCGTCCAGGGGCAGGGCGCGGATATCACTCCACAGTTCCCAGTTGTCATAAGGCATGGCGCTTTCAAAAGACAAAATGTTGTTCAGGGCGCGACTATGCACCTGGGCATACATTCTGCCACCTGCAGCTGCGGTTTCATCCAACAAGTCGAAATAGGGGCGCCAGAGATCGGGTGCAACCTTTACGCTGAACATTCCCCAGGTTTGGGTGACGCCGGATTCGACGGCGAGATCCCGCAGGCGCTCATGATACTCGCGAATGCGTTCCGGGTTGCGACCGGGTGCTTCTCCGGCAATTTCAAAAATACCTTTACCCGTTTCGCCCACAGCGTTAACAATTGCGCGGACTTCTTCCCAATTGGCGAGACGACTAGCAACCGGTCGATCGTCAGCGGTGGTGTGGTTGAATGTACGTGAAGTAGAAAAACCAATAGCCCCTGCATGCATAGCTTCTTTCACAAGTGCCTGCATGTGTTTCACCTCATCTTCGCTGGCCTCTTCTTCGAAAGCCCGCTCACCCATGGTGTATGTACGCAGCGCGGAGTGACCTATGTAGCCAGCGTAGTTGATGCCTTTGGGCAGATCGTCAACTGCGTCCAGAAATTCCGGGAAGGTTTCCCAGGTCCAGTCGATACCCGCCAGCATGGCATCACGTGATAGATCTTCGGCGCGCTCCAGACTACGGAAAACCAGATCAGCATCTTCCTGCTTGCATGGGGCAAGGGTAAAGCCGCAGTTGCCCATCACCACACTGGTAACACCATGATAACTGGAACAGGAACCGATGGGGTCCCAGAAAACCTGCGCATCCATATGGGTATGACCGTCAACAAAGCCTGGCGAAACTACATGACCTTCCGCATCAATGGTTTGTTTGGCTTTCTCATTAACTCGACCAATCCTGGCAATCTTGCCGTCGGTAATCGCAATATCGGCGCGATACCTGGCGCTGCCTGATCCGTCTACCACCATGCCATTCTTGATGACGAGGTCATAGCTCATGGGTTTTCTCCGCTGGAAATACTTGCCGGTATCATACCAACATATGGTGAATGGTGGCTGCTAAACAGGCGAGAAGCCGCCTGTTCAATCCAACCACCCCCTTGTCCACAGCCACTAGGTCTGTAGAGAGAAGGATTGTATTCTTGAGGTTTTGTGGAGAGATCCACTTGTTAGAGAGGATACTCAACTTCTTTATCCCGGAGGAATTGCTTGAACCTCTGGGAAGCTACTATCGATCACGAATACTTGTCACCATTAGCCTGGTGGGAGGAAGCGTACTCATGCCTTTTGCAATAAGTCGTTTTCTACTGCAAGCATGGCATCCTTATCCATTCGTATTAAGTCTTGTGATAGTGGGTATCTTTGCCTCGCCGTGGATTCTTCGCAGTTCTCGGTCGGTAAATACCGCTGGCTTCACGGTAATGAGCATTTTCGATGGAGGCATTGCTTCACCGACCGTTTTCGGACTGGTTATCATTCCGATCTTGAGTATTTTTTTCGGTACACTTCTATCTGGCGTTGTCGTCGCCCTGCTGACGGCTACCAGCATCTTACTGATAGCGGTGGGCACACAATTTGATCTTATGGTCAATTCCAGTATTCCGCCTGATACACAGATGTACCTTACAGCTGGCAGTGCGGTTGCGTTAATGTGCGTCCTGATGTCCCTTTGCTATCTTTTTGTTGAGTGGCAGGCAGTCGCGCGCGAACGATTAACAGCGGCCAATATCGCGTGCAGCGATTAGATACTGTCGGTTGATATCATCTGGCATGCGTGCCTCTCGTCCTGCTTGAATTCATAAAGTCGCTCTGGCTTCAATTATGCCTGCCGAATGGTCTTAGTCGAGAAACCTCTTCACAGGTTAGAACTTCGATGAAACCCTGAGAGGTCTTCAGGTTCGAACTGCTTGCCTGCGCCACATGAAATAGACGGCGGGAACTACTAGCAAAGTCAAAATAACAGCACTGAACATGCCACCCACCATTGGTGCGGCGATGCGACTCATGACTTCCGAGCCGGTACCGGTGCCGTATAAGATGGGCAGCAGGCCCAAGATTATGGTGCCTGCCGTCATCATCACCGGCCGCACCCGCATACCAGCCCCCTGCAGCACTGCTTCCGACAGACCCTGCTCCGTCACCAGTGAATTATTGGCGTCACAGTCTTCTAACATCGCACGATAACCCTGATTGAGATAGACCAGCATTATTACGCCAATTTCCACGGCGACACCGGCAAGGGCAATGAATCCTACCCCCACCGCGACCGAGAAGTTGAAATCCTGCAGATACATTAGCCAGACACTACCCACCATCGCCAGGGGCAAAGTACCCATAATGATGGCAACCTCCATAACATTGCGGAAATTGATATACAGCAGTATGACAATGATGAATAGCGTTAACGGTATAACGTAAGTCAGTTTTTCCTTGGCACGCAACATATATTCGTACTGTCCTGACCAGGCTATGGAGTAGCCCGTGGGCAAGTCCAGTTGCTCGGACACTATCACTTGTGCGTGCTCGACATAACTGCCTACATCAACACCCTCGATATCAATAAATACCCAGCCATTGAGCCGGGCATTTTCACTCTTGATCCCGGCCGGTCCGTCTTCGATAAAGATATTGGCAACGGCTCCCAACGAGATCCGCTGACCAGACGGTGTGACAATCGGCAACAGCGCTAATTGTTCCGGAGAACTGCGATAATCCTGTGGATAGCGAATGTTAATCGGATATCGTTCAAGTCCTTCAACCGTCTCCGAGACATTCATCCCACCGATCGCGGTGGCTACAACCTGCTGTACATCAGCAATATTGAGGCCATAACGCGCTGCTTTTTCTCGCTGGATATCTACCTTGATATAGCGCCCACCTGCCACCCGCTCAGAATAAACAGAGGCAGTTCCTGGAACGTCCTCGAGAATGTTTTCCAGCTGCTGGCCGATACCCTGAATCTGCAACAGGTCTGGGCCCGCAATTTTGATGCCGACGGGGGTCTTGATTCCCGTGGCCAGCATGTCGATGCGGGTTTTAATCGGCATAACCCAGGCATTGGTCACACCCGGAAAATTTAATTTTGCATCCAGCTCTGCGATCAAACTTTCTGTGGTGACCCCCTCACGCCATTGATCCCTGGGTTTTAACTGAATGAAGGTTTCGATCATCGTCAACGGCGCCGGGTCGGTGGCTGTATCTGCCCTGCCAACCTTGCCTAACACTGTCTTTACTTCAGGCAGCGTATAGATCAACTTGTCCATCTGTTGCAATAATTCTCGCGCCTTGCCGATCGAGATGCCCGGGTAGGTTGTGGGCATGTACATTAAGTCGCCCTCATCAAGCGGCGGAATAAATTCACTACCAATTTTGTTCATCGGCCAGAGGCCGACCAGCAAAACCAGAAAGGCAAGCAGCAGCGTGGATTTAGGATGCTGTAACACTTTTTTCAGCACCGGCAAATACACCCTGGTGAGCATCCGGTTAATTGGATTTTTGTGTTCCGGCAGAATCGTGCCGCGAATAAAGTAACCCATCAACACTGGTACAAGCGTAATCGCAAGTGCCGCAGAAGCTGCCATGGCATAAGTTTTGGTAAACGCCAGCGGCGAGAACATGCGCCCTTCCTGAGCCTCCAATGTAAATACAGGCACAAAACTAACGGCAATAATAAGCAGGCTAAAAAACAGGGCCGGGCCAACCTCGGACGCAGAATTTGCAACAATTTCCCAACGATTCTTATCCGTAATGGGTGTTTTTTCCAGGTGTTTGTGCATGTTCTCTACCATCACAATGGCACCATCAGCCATTGCACCAATCGCGATCGCTATGCCCCCCAGCGACATGATATTGGCGTTCAGACCTTGAGCGTGCATGATCGAAAATGCCGCTAAGATGCCCACCGGCAAACTGAAGACAATCACCAGGGAGGAGCGGATATGAAACAGAAACACGATACAAACCAGCGCCACGACAGCGAACTCTTCCAGTAGTTTGACAGCCAGGTTCTCTACAGCACGCTCAATCAAGCCACTTCGGTCATAAACCGTGATCACTTCAACGCCGTCAGGTAAGCCCTTTTTCAAGGATTGCAGTTTTTCCTTTACACCGTTGATGGTTTTCTGGGCGTTTTCACCGAACCGCATGATGATGATACCGCCAGCCACCTCACCCATGCCATTGAGATCAACCACGCCACGACGCATCTGCGGACCCACGCCAATTTCCGCAACGTCCTTCAGTAACAGGGGCGTTCCATTTTCATTGACCCCTAATGGAATGTTGCCCAGATCCTCTGCATTCTTCAGATATCCAGTGGCGCTAACCATATATTCAGCTTCTGCCATTTCCACCACGGAGGCACCGATTTCCTGATTGCCGCGCTTAATGGCGATTTCAATCAGGGACAGAGGAATACCAAAACCCCGCAGCTTGTCCGGGTTAACCCGGACCTGGTACTGTTTCACCATTCCGCCGAGGGACGTCACTTCGGAAACGCCAGGAACTGTTTGCAGTTCAAACTTTAGGAACCAGTCCTGAAGACTGCGCAATTGGCTGATATCGTGCTGCCCTGTTTTATCAACAAGTGCATACAAATATACCCAGCCAACACCCGTGGCATCAGGCCCTAATTGCGGCTTTACACCTTCAGGGAGAAGCTCCGTGGCCTGGCTCAGGTACTCCAGCACGCGTGAGCGAGCCCAATAGAGATCTGTGTCTTCATCGAATATGACGTAGACGTAGGAGTCACCAAAAAATGAGTAACCGCGCACGGTGACCGCGCCCGGTACAGACAACATGGCGGTGGTCAGGGGATAGGTCACCTGATCCTCCACCACCTGGGGTGTCTGCCCGGCATAGCTGGTCTTGATAATGACCTGCACATCCGAAAGATCCGGCAGGGCATCTATGGGAGTATTTTTAACCGAATACAGCCCGAGCCCCGTGACAATCAACGTCGCCAGTAAAACGAAGAAACGATTGTCCACCGACCAGCGAATAATGGATTCAATCATTGGTAGAATCCTGCACATTGGCTGACGTAGAAATCGCGCTATCTATCGCACTATCTATCGCGTTATCTAAAGAGCGCAGGTCAACGACTTCATAATTGCCAACCACGTTTCTTCGAATTTCAATCTGCAGAGTTGAGCCTGTTTGCAGTTCTCTCATGTCGATTTCGGGTGCAACAATGAAATCCATGCTCATGGCGGGCCAGTTCCACAGCGGTATCGCTCCGTGACTGACGTTAATCATTCGATGATCTGCCATCACACTGTTGATCTCTGCTTTGGTCCAAACTGAAGTCATCGCATTGATTGATTCATCGAGCGCATAGTGCATTCGTTTAAAATCAGAAGTTTTACTGGATTCAGAATCAAGGAGAAATTGCGCTGAGGTAACCACTCGATCACCAGCCTGAAGACCCACTAAAATTTCAGAAGAATTTTCTCCCCGCCGACCAATTTTGATCTCCACGGATTTGTAACGACCATCTCCAAGGGCCTGGACTGCACGATCAACAGAGCCAGTTCTGATGATGGCCTCCCGGGGGATAAGCAGAACGTCATCACTACTTTTAGAATGAATGGCTATCTGAGCGAACATATTCGGCTTCAATTCACGATTATCATTATCAAAGCGCATTCTGATTTTGAGGGTGCGGGTTTTGGCATCCAACGTGGGGTAAACATAGTCCACTCTACCTTGCCACAGCCTGCCTGGCAGAAAATCCAGGGTCATGGTAACTGGCAAACCCGATGTCACTGCCGCTGCCTGACTTTCAAAGACTTCAGCCTCTACCCAGACCTGGTCTAGTACACCAATCGACATCAGGCTGGTGCCTGGTATCACGAAGCCGCCCTGGCGGATATTAAGATTGTCCACCACGCCGGTTTGGGGTGAGTAGAAGGTCGTATTTTGTTTGACCTTGCGATTACGTACCAGGTCATCGATCGCCTTCGCTGGTATCTGTAAGGCTTGCAGGCGATCTTTCGCGGCGCGAATCAGACGTTCATTATTTCGATCCAATGCCAACACCAGTTCCTCCTGGGCGTTAACCAATGCTGGCGAATAAAGCTCATAGAGAGGCTGACCTTTCTCCACCGGGTCGCCCGCTGCGGTGACATACAACTTGTCAATCCAGCCCTCAACCCGGGGGTGAATGTGAATCAGCTGATCTTCGGGGTATCTAACATAACCAACAGTTTTGATTTCTGTGTGCAGGGTTTCACGTTTAACGATGGTCGTGCGCACCCCGAGATTGTTGACCACTTCTGGTGAAATCCTGATGCTACCTACACCGACATCAGCACCAGCACCAGCACCTGCTGGTTCCTCCGCATAGACCGGCACTAAATCCATCCCCATCGGAGATTTTCCTGGCTTGTCTCTCCGGTAATTAGGGTCCATAGGCGCCACCCAATACAAAGGCTCATCGGCACTAGCTGATGAGGGCGCAGTGCCATCAGAAAACAGGCTATAAGCTCCCGCTGTAGCCAGCGCCCCTATCATGATGCCGGTTAACAGCGCAATTGTGGTGTCATTGTTAATGGTCATTGGAGTTCTCCGGCAGACCCGAAATGGGGGTACTGGCAATTATTTGATTGGCACTACTCATAAAGAAATAGTTTAACTGGACGCGCAATTTTTGGCGGTCGACATCAATACTCAAGGCTTCAATATTTGCATTGAGTTCCGCAATACGGGCACGAACTACTTCAGAGAAATCACCATCGTCATTGGTATAGGCGGTAAGCGATGCTTCTGCCTGATCGTGAATTTGAGGCAACAGCCGTGAACGATAGAGTTTCTGGCGCTGATTCAGCCTAAATAACTGGGCCCTGGATGCCTCAAAGGAAGCCATCAGCTTGCGTAATAACAGCCATTTTTCAGTTCGTACAGCTTCGGTAAGAGAAATTGCCGACTGCAATTCTTTGTCCTGTCTGTTACTGGTAAACAAAGGGAGATCAAAACTGATGCCCACAGAAAAAAGATCCTGTTGATCAATGCCAATTGCGTCTTCATCGCGATACGCGTAGCTGGCGTTCAGGCCCCATTCTGGCTTGTATTTTTGGTAGGCGAGCTCGATACCCGTTCGTTGTGCTTCTATTCTTAGCTCCAGCCCTTGTACCACTGCGTGACCAACAAGAAACTGATACAGCTTTTGTGGCTCGATTCCTGCCGCGCCGGTGTAGAGTTCAGGGTTGAGTAATTGTATTTCTGGTAGAACCCGGTCGAGGGTTATCTCCACTGATGCCATGGTAGTGACCAGGTTTAACGAGCCCGGTTGGTCAGTTGGAGGTAGAAAATACACACTCCGCCACTCAGTAAGCCGTTGTAAGGCGACTTCTCGCTGCTGATGTAAAACTGTCAGGCGATCATCCAGGCGCGTTAGTTCCAGTTGCGCACGGATAATATCTTGTTGCCTGGTTTTACCCACAGCTGCGGAATAACTGGCCTCGGCGACGTCGGCTAATTGCTCAAACAAGGCACGATCCTGCTCGATCAGTGCAATGCTTTCCTGGGCTTTAAAAGCATCCAGCCATAATTGCGCTACGACCACCACCACATTGGCCTTGCGATTTTCTCTCTGGAAAGGATACTGGCTGGCCAACAATTCGAGTTGCTTGCGCCTGAGCTCAAGGCTGTTGCCACGAGGAAACATCTGTGAAACGCCGACTTTAAATTGAGTCATGCGCTCCTGGTCAAAGTTGAAGGTATCGGTGGGTAAATTGACCAAGCCGATAGATATTTTCGGATCGGGTAGCGTGCCCGAGGCGACACTCAAAGATTCCAGCGAATCCTGGGAATGTTGATTCCCCACTAGCCATGGGTCATTTGCCTGCGCATTTTGTACGGCCATCTCCAGGCTTAAGGTTGCTTCGGCGAGTGATTGAAAACTCAAAACTAGTAGAAAGGTGATGACACACAGTCCATGGGTTATCAATTGCATTGGGCACTTCCTTTTAATTGACACCAAGACATTCATTTTGAAGCATGGCGGAAATAGAATACACCCAGTTCCGCTGGTAACTTAATATTCGGCTTGCTGGTTCCCCACGATAACCGGTTGAACATGTCGTCCCCATTTATTTTTGATAGACCCTATAATGTGAAATCTGCATACGAGTAAAATGCCATGGGCACCATTGATCCTTTCGGTCATTACCATCCAGCGCCGGGTGAACAACAGATCACGCCCGACCAGGAAATCGACTGGCGGCGCCTTGTGACCCCTGAGGTCAGGCAAACGTTCTCTGAACAAGGTGTTGTCATTATCAAACAGGCACTACATCCGGAATGGCTGCAGTTGATCGAGATGGCCTATGACCGGGTGATGCTAACGCCAGAGACCATGGCACGCTTCTTTCGTGGCGAGCCAGGCGAGTTTCTGGAATCCGTGCATAACTACCCCAATGTGCCTGAGATCAGACAATTACTACTTGAATCTCCTATTGCAGACATCATCGGCGCACTCATTGAGTCCGAAAACATCTGGTACTTTCTGGATGAATTTTTTATCAAGGAAGGTGGTAATTGTGGCCCGACCCCCTGGCACCAGGATCTGCCCTACTGGCCAATACAGGGTCGCCAGTTTGCTTCCATGTGGATCAATCTCGACCCGGTATCCAAAGATGAGTGTCTGGAATTTGTGCGCGGCTCACATCTCACGACGGTTTATGACGGTTTTCTTCCGTCCGTTGTTAACGACGACATGCGGCACCCTTACTTTGGGGGCGAAATGCCTCAGCTACCCGACATACAGGCGGAACGAGACAAATGGGATATTGTCTGCTGGCCAATCGAACCAGGGGACGTTGTATTGTTACATCCAGGTGTGCTTCATGGTGGAGGCCGTACTGGCGCAGATACACGCAGACGGACGCTAACGGTAAGGTGCTACGGCGATGACGTGGTCTATGCGCATCGCCCGCGTTCAATGCCCACCGCACCGCGCCGACCCGGCCTGGGGTTAAGTCTTAAGCCCGGGGACCCACTACGCCACTCGATCTGCCCACAGTTGCGTCCCAAAGAACCTAATTTGTGAAACGTTGAAACAGATTCCCGATCTGCAAATCGTGTACCACCTGGGAACCTCGCAGCGTTATAAGAACCCCATGGCATCGAATGACGCGAAACCCTGACCCCCGCTCAGGAAAAAGAATCAGATCAGCAATGAACTGATTGCCACCGATGGTGAAGGTTTCCGCGAACGACCCCGTTTATATCAACCAGTTGATTGACATTCAACTATATGATTGAATATTAACTATGGTTGAGACCCAGATGAAGTTTGACCCCGCGACAGAGAACCTGAACCGGGTGTTTGGAGCACTTTCTGATCCTGTCAGACGAGAGATCCTCAGCATGTTGGATGCCGAAGACCTGCTGGTTGGAGAGATAGCCGAACCGTTTGATATTTCCATGCAGGCAATCTCAAAACATGTCCAGGTGCTGGTAAAAGCAGGATTGATTTCTCAGGAGCGAACCGGTCGTATCAGTCGATGCAGGCTTGATGCAGGTCCGATCGCCAGTGCCGCCGTCTGGCTCAACCAATATTCGAAATACTGGCGAACCAGTTTGATACTTTAGTTGCACTATTGCCTGACCTCAAAGAACACTAGGAGATGAACATGACCTATCAAGAAACGATGAGCGAAATCAATGATCGGCGTAAACAGATGTCGGTGTTGCGTGCAGAGATGCGCGAACTGTACGCAATGGGCTGATGGATTTAATGGTGTGCTGGATCATCTAATAGATCGCGCAGCTTTCGCGGTCTCCTCACCTGATACACCCCAGGTGCAGAGAGAGTTTGCAGAAGGCCGTGGCTGGAAATTCACAATGGTGTCTCATGAAGGAACCAGCTTTGCAGAAGACATGGGATACATCGGTGAATATGAAGGTAAACCAAGCTTTTGGCCTGGTGTGTCAGTCTATAGAAAAGATGGCGACAGGATCATGCGCGTTTCTGACACATCATTTGGGCCTGGTGATGATTTCAACTGCATCTGGAATTTTTTCGCCATGCTACCAGAAGGTGCAAATGGCTGGGAACCCAAATACTCTTACACCTAACCTTGTTCACCAGGAATATACCCAAAGTTTGGGTTATTGCTGGTTTGCTCGTCATGGTCGGATTTCTGGTTGCAGCCGCAGATGGCGATGCCAATTTCCGGGGCGGCCAATCCTGGGAGATTGAAGTGAGCTGGATTAAACACATCCCCTATCAAGAGGCCGAAGGCAAATTGCTCAGGTTGTATAACCGGGTAAAGGGACCCGATGACAATGTTGATAACATCATGCAGGCCCATAGCTTGCGCCCGCATACGATGGAGGGTCACATGGTGTTGTACAAAAATGTGCTGCACCATACAAGTAATGAAATCGCCAAATGGTTTCTGGAAGCACTGGGTGTCTATACCAGCATGCAGAACGGTTGCAGTTATTGTGTAGAACATCATCTTTCCGGGATGGCACGTCTTTTAAATGATCAGGTTCGATCCAGTGCAATTCGTCACGCGCTCGAAACAGAATCATTCACTGATGCTTTTGATCAACAACAGGCAGCCGCCATGCTCTATGCGAGAAAAATGACACTGACGCCGGGTGAGATGGTTGCTGATGATGTTAAAAACCTGAGGGACGTTGGCTGGGGCGACGGTGAGATTCTAGAGATCAATCAGATTGTCTCCTATTTTAATTACGCGAATAGAACGGTATTGGGTTTGGGCGTGAATACCATTGGCGATATTCTCGGCTTGTCACCAGATTCAGACAACTGGCGCCATAGTTAAGGCGACTCAATGTCCTTACCAGTTAGCATTGCTTTAGTTTTACTCCGGCCCTTTACCCCGACCCCATATATTGCTTTAGTATCGCTGTTCACACTGAAGGCAGGGAGTACGGAGTCTGTCTGACTCACAAATCGGATCAACAGATGCACGCCTGGTACTGACTCCGCTGCAGGTGGCGTCACTTTCCCTGGTACTACTATTATCCTTTGCTGCGTCCCTGGGCATGGCATTCAATCTCGACGCGATCGTCGTGTCATTTAATACAACCGATACCGTTGCAGGATTGGTTGCCTCTGGTGAGATGGGCTCGATCGCTGCTGGGACGCTGCTCATTATTCGCCTGTCCGGAAGGTTCCACCCGCACCGAGTGTTTTTTGTGGGTGCTGCCACCATTGTGACCTTCAATGTTGTGTCCGTTATTGCGCCGGATGTTCTGTGGCTCGGCCTGTCCAGGTTGCCAGCGGGTTTTGCCCTCGGCGCTGTCTCTGCCACCGTCATGCAGACTGCTGGGCGCAGTCATCGGCCTGAAATGACCTTCGGTCTCATCACCGCTTCCATAGGCGTAATGGGCATGTTTATCTCCTTTGTGTTACCCCGGGCATTGAACATGCATCAAATTCTGCCTGCCGTGCATCAATGGAGTCAGCTGGACGGCTTGTACATTGTTTATGTGTTGTGTTCACTGTGCGCGTTGCTTTTTATTCACTGGACTCCGGGGGGGTCGGGGGGCGCGCAATCAGCCAGTGATCATGCGCCGCTGCATCGATCTGGATGGTTTGCATTGGTGGGTCTGGCGTTGCTTTTCTGTGGCCACGGCTTGCTCGGTGTATTTCTGGTTAGGCTTGGGCGTGATCTCAATCTGGCACCGGAAGTCATCGGCTATGTGTTCATGGCAGCCAGCCTGTTGGGTATCGCACTGCCGGTGACGGTTGGCTATGTGGGAACGCGGGTGGCCTCACGCATTTCGATTGCAATCGGGGGCGCGGTACTTATTACTACAGGATTGATAGTTGCCAACACGCAGCTGCCAACGGTTTATTTTTTGATTGCGCCAATATTTGCCGTACTGCCCTCTGGCATCTTTCCCATTTTCCTGGGCGCGCTGTCCCGGATTGACCCGACGGGCAGACTGGTTGGCGCCAATCAGGCATTCCTGATGGTGGGCGCCGCGATTGCCCCCTTTATCGGCGGCGCGTTAAGCGACTTTGCCGGTTATTCAGCAAACGGCGTGGCCCTGGCCTGTTTTGTCGCCGTCGGCGTGATGCTGGCGCAACCCGCCCTGGCTCGAGCAGATGCATTGCGACCCGTGGTTCAGGAAGCCAAAGAAGTGCGGAATGCTGGCTAACCGGAGCGCTTTTCTCGTAGCCATTCAAGCGCGTCCTCTTTAGACCGAAATACCCTGGTTCGAAAGCCCGTGTCATCTATCAGCGAACCAAACATTCGTGATAGTGCAAATGCATGATCATCACCTACCAGAAAAGCAGTCCTCAGGGATTTTTGGCGTAGCTTGCCTACTTCTTCAGAACGCTCAATCAAAGACTTCGCTGCAGTTGAATCAATCTTCTTGAAGTTCATTTCTCGCAAATCCCACAACACATTGTGGGTTAGCCACGCTGTATTTTCCCTGGCGTGGGTCTCTATGTCTTCTATTGTTGTCGTTACATCAACGACGTTGGTTATCAGGTCGTCTTTAGTTGTTGTTATCAACTCAATTCCCATCCCTGGAATCAGGTTTTCAGTTTTTACCGGTTCAGGGGACGACCGGGTCATTTCTCGGAATCATACCAGAACATGGCGGCCCAACAATTCGCTAAACTTCGCACTGCTCAGCGCGCCAGGTAGTTAGGTGAAATTGGGCTAAAAGTTTTGGTTAAGAAGTGCTTGTCAATGTGACTGGCTAATCAGTTTATCTATTTCTTCCGTGAAAAATGACCCTAACGATTTGCGCAAACAGCCCACTGAACCCAGGGCAACTTGAGCGTCGATTTCACCGGCCTTTGCCAGCTCTCGCAACTGCATGATGGGTTCGATCGCCGGTTCAAACTCAAACCAATCAATCAACCGTAGTGTTACAGCAGATATTGCCAGGCGGCAGTGCTATACGCTTGGCTAGATCAGTGCTCTTTTCGGCCAAAAATTGATTTTCATTGGCCTATACTTCAATAATCTCTCTAATCCATATAAATTGAAATTAGGTATTGGAGGTTTCTTGGCAGACATCTTTGTAAGCTATTCAAGCGATGACCGTGAGCGGGTCCAGGTCTTGATTGAGCAACTGCAAACGGCGGGTTTCTCCACCTGGTGGGCGGACCCCGAGTTGCGGGGAGGCACTCTGTTTTCAAAAGAAATAGAAGCTGAGATTGAGAAAGCGGGTGTTGTCGTCGCCGTGTGAACCTCCTCCTCGCTCATGTCACGATGGGTAGCAGATGAAGCGGAGCTTGCGCTCAGAAGTGAAAAGCTGGTGCCCATCCGCTTTGATGATATCGAATCGCCGATAGGCTTCCGCCAGATCCAGACTATCGATTTCGTCGGATGGAACGGTCGGGCCGATCACACGGCGATGCAGTCCTTGATCAGAGCCGTAACCGAGCGTCAAGGCGGCCAGGCGCCTTCCACGAGTTCGCCACCAAAAGTGCAACCTGAGGACCCACTAGACATAGGGACCGTTGCGCCAGAACGACCGTCAATTGCCATCCTGCCGTTCAAAAGCCTGGGGGCTGATCCAGATCAGGAGTTTCTGGCTGATGGCATCAGGTTTGGTATCAGTGCAACGTTGGTGCAGCTATCGGGTCTGTTCCTTGTGCACGCGACGACCCTCAATGCATACCGCGAAACGGAGGTGTCAGCCGTCTCAGTTGGAACAGACCTGGGGGTTCAGTACGTGCTAGAGGGTGCCGTGCAACAATCTGGCAAGAATCTCAGGGCTACCATCCAACTCACCGAAGTAAAAACCAACCACACACTTTGGGCCGAACGCTATGAGCGTGTTGTTGAAGATGTATTTAATTTGCAGGTTGATATCATGGATCAAGAGCTGTTCGATTCACTTGTCCCGTTTACTCATGCGGTGGCCGATTACAGCCGATGGAAGGCCTTTACCCCCCCACGACGATGATATCTTTGTTTGTACGCCAGCAAAGTGTGGAACCACCTGGACACAAACCATCTGCTGTAACTTGATTCGACCGGATGGTGACCTGCCAGCGCCAGTTTCGGAACTCTCCCCATGGATAGAAGCTGTGTTCACACCGGAGGAAGAGATGCACGAGGCCCTCCGTAAACAGACGACGCGGCGAGTACTCAAGTCACATTCACAGGCCGAGAGCATTCCCTGGTATGAGAGCGCCAAATACATCTTCGTGGTACGTGATGGCCGGGATGTGTTCATGTCGATGGTCAATCTCAGCGACGCATGAAATTTCTTGATGAGGTGAATAGAGCGGCGCAGGAACGTGGCGTGCCAGAGATGCCAAAGTACAACGGTGATGCGCACGAATTTTTCAAGACATGGGTAACGCGCGACCACGGCTACTTTGACATGGTTGCCAGCTACTGGCAGCGACGCCATCAGAACAACCTGCTACTGGTTCACTATGCAGACCTGAAGAGCGACCTTGAAGGAGAGATACGTCGGATTGCAGATTACCTGGATATTGGTCTAACCGATGAGCAGTTTGCCGAGGTGACCAGCCGATGCACATTCGAGTATATGCGTGAGCACCCGGAAATGGTCGGTGAGTTCGAGGGATTTGAAGGGGGCATCAAAGGATTTCTCTTCAAGGGCCAAAACGATCGCTGGAAAGATGTACTAACGGCAGCGGAACTGGCGACCTACGAAGACCAATTAAACGAGATGTTATCGCCTGATGCGGCTGCGTGGATAAAGAAAGGCAGGAAGGCGTTTACTGCGGTGGGGAAACTTACGCCAACTCTCCCTATTTAGAGACCATCACGACGACCTTGCGAGGTTCACCCACGGCTTGATGCCTCATGACGAGATCCATCCTGCCATCAGAGTTCAAGTCGGCCAGCTCAATCAAATCTGGTTCATTCGGCATCGATACATCAATATCCACCGAACGTTTCGCGAATAGCTGGCCATCCTTACCGCCCAGGTAGATCTTCAGCTTGTCGGCCCCATCTTGAATCAACAAATCTGAAACGCCATCGTTATTAACGTCGGCGATTAACACCGAGGGAAAGAAGAAATCTCCTGAGGATAAGCTGAAAGTCGCGGTAATCTCTCTTTGCAGGTCTGGCTTTTCAGGATAGGTTCCATCTTTCATCTGGTAGAAGTTCAGGTCGATATCGATAGATCCGGTAATCAACGCTGCCAGAATTTTTCCGATACCAAGTTCCACCGTTGATATCACCATGTCAGTTTGACCATCACCATTGAAATCTTGCTCTTCCATTTCAAACTGGATTCCTTTGCTTTCAATGACAGAATCCGGAACTTTGGAAAATTGGACGACATCACCGCCTGGTAAACCTTTATGGATCTCGTACGTTGTCTTCTTTTTAAAGACCCCTTTGCTACTGATGGAGACGGTCACCAGATCCGAGAGATTATCGCCATCGAGATCAGAAATCGTAAGGAGAGCCCTGGCACTACTGTCGGACTGGTCCTCATCCTGCATGGCAATGCTCATCCGCTCAAGTCCATCGTAGTCGAATTGAACTGCTGGCTTTATTCTGATGGGTTCAACGTTAAAGTGGCCGTCTTCGGTCTGGCTATAAATAGAAAACATGTCATCCACCCAGAAGGTTAGATCCTGTCTGTTATCAAGTGTGAGATCAGATAAAAAACTCTGCCTCGGTTGATACCAGGGCAGGTTGTTATAGGACATTTCTACCACGGGCGGAGCATAGACGTTAACTGGCCCATCAAAGCCGCCCTGTTTATTTTGAACGAACACCTGGAACCCATCGAACCCGGGAATAATAAAGTCATCCAGCCCATCGCCGTTAAGGTCTCTGAGGAAGTCTATTTTCGGAATTGAGCCTGATATCGTTGCCCCATAGATTGATGAAATACTAATCAGTTCTTTACGCCTTGATGTAACAGGATCGAATTGCCACACCTTGTTCCTGCCGAACAGCACCAGGATATCATGCTCACCAATACGCCCTACGTCCATTAAGATGACGTCGCTGGCAAGGGCGTGTTCAACAACTGGTTGAGATGGATACTTTCCATCTATCATCCGGTATAAACCAACACGACGTTGATTAGTGTCACTGACCGTGACGACAATTAGATTTGCGTTGACCGGGTCGTCAAGAAACCCGGTTAAAACTGTCTGGCTCCTGATATTACCTGTTGGGATGGTTGAGATGTGATAGGCAGGTTCTTTACTCGCTGAGGGCTCTTTACCCGCTGAAGGCTCTTTACCCGCTGAAGACTCTTCACTCGCTGAAGGCTCTACCACGATAAAATTCGCAATAAGGATCGTTGTGATAGTGAGCACCAGGCGGTTCATGCGTGATACTCGTGGTAGTGGTAACTGGCCATAGTTAATCCTGCTGCAAAATTGATGAATGAATGATGCTCACGAGAACAATTGAGAAAGCCGATCTGCCAGAAGTCGAATTTCCGACGGAAGATATTGGATAGACTAGATAGACCGGCAGCCCATTTAGCAGATGCCCTTAGCCCTACCGTATCATGTCGATAGCGTGAGTCTCCCATGAGGACAAGCTGATATGATGGTACGGCAACCGTTCAGTCAATCAAATGCCGATCATCGAAGCCAACAACCTGGTCAAGAAATACCCCAAACCGGACAATAGCTCTGAATTTTTTCGGCTGTGGACGGCATTTCCCTTTCGATTGAAGCAGGCGAGATCTTCGGCATCCTCGGGCCGAACGGTGCCGGAAGACCACAACATTAGAAATGCTTGAGGGATTGACTGACATTGATGACGGAGAAGCCTACATCGACGGCATTGATGTGAGAAAGCACCCCTACGATGTGAAGAAGATCATCGGTGTACAGCTGCAAACGTGTAAGTCAAAATGCAAAAGCGGCGTCTCTCTGAGTTCTTCGTGGATTTAATTTCGTCTGCGAGAAAGCGAACAAACATTTACTGCTAGTTGAGAACTGAAAGCAAAATGTTCGGTTTACCTCAGCGTGAAGTTTGATGGCTAGATAAACTGGAGGAATCCTTGTTTTCCGCTAGGAACCAATCCATGGATCTTCTTTTTCGCGAAGAACGGATACGATGTTCGAACTTGCGAGCAGGCTCACGATGATAATAGCGGCTGCGAAGACGAACCATTGAATCGCATAGGAGATATTGGCGTTGCTGTTTGCGGTGACAGCTGTCCAGTGTCTAATCAAGACGCCAGGCTGATCCTCGTTCAAGCGCACAGGGTAGGGGAATAGATCTTCGCCGAGAATTTCGGATATGACATCCACATCCAGGCGACGGATCTGCACTGGCCAGGAGCTGGCATCGGGTCGTTCATCTGATCCGGGTGAGCTGGATCGTAGATGAATTTGGGCCGTGAGTTGGCGAGCTCCAACAACTGGTCCAAAATTTAGTTGTGAGCCTGAAGCAACCGTTATCCAGCCACGGTCTACTAGGACGATTCGATTGCTGTTTTGCAACCGGAATGGGGTGATGACGCCAAATCCTAACTGCCCGCTATAAGATTGCGGCACCAAAAGAAAACTCTTTTCGTTGATGTATTCTCCCGCTAGTGAGACGTGCAGATTAGGGATGGCTCCGTCCCCGGTGAGGACAATATCTTCTATATTGATGGCTTCTTTTTGTAGTTCTTGTTGCATTGCTGTCTGAAGCGCCATCTTTTCAGAAGCCCGGTCGAGTTGCCAGATGCCAAGTCGGATGAAACCCGCAGCAATCAGTACGATACTGGCGACGACGAACCAGTTAACTCGTATCAGGACGCGTCCAAATTTCACTTCTGTTGTTGATTGCATTTACTTTATGAACAATTAGATCAGGTGACATTAACACGATCAGCGCCGGTCAACTTCGATCATTTTTTATTGTAACATCTCCCAAAACCATGTCGTCTTTAGGTGGCGTTTTTCCAACAATTCCGCAATAGCGCTGCTTTGGAGCGGTTAGCGAACTATTTGTCTACCACTTGAATCTGATAGATTTGGCTGAGACCGCCGCCAATAGCGGACGTTACCTACATGCTTTAGTATCATCCTCTAATTGCGAATGATTATTTGAAAATAGGGATGTGACTTGGGTGCTCCTGGAAAATCGTCCATGAAAATATTCACCATCATTCTCACCATCCTACTGATAACATTTGCGTTGCTTGTGTCGAACAGACACTTGATACTCCTCGAATTGCTGTCGTTCGTTGACATCCCCCTGCTCATAGCAAAACAAGACGAGGGACCTAGTGTTAGATGGCATGATAACTACTACACCCTGGAATGGCTTGATCCGCATACCGTTGCCATCGGCGAACCCTTGTATTATCAGCAGAACATCAACTATCTCATCATCGGAGAAGAGCGAGCGGTATTGTTCGATGCAGGGTCGGGTCTCCGAAAAATCCAACCAGTCGTTGAACAACTAACTGATAAGCCCATTACCTTTGTTCCGTCACACTTTCATTATGATCACCTTGGTGATGGGCTGCCATTCGATAACATTGCGGTAGTGGACCTTCCTCACATTTCGAGTCGTGTTACAAACAACCAGTTAACTCTCCAATGGCATGAACACCTTGGATCTGTCGAAGGCTATACAACTCCGTCTTTCGAGGTGAGTGAATGGTTGCAACCAGGCCAGGAGATGGACCTTGGTGATCGCAAGTTGATAGTGTTATACACCCCGGGTCACACCAATGATTCGATTTCGCTTTACGATCCGAGCGCGGATATTCTCTTTAGTGGCGACTTCATTTACCAGGGTGACATTTTTGCGTTCCTGCCGAACAGCTCGCTTGGGGATTACGATCAGGGCGCAAAAACTGTGTTATCCGCGATTACGAGAGAAACGTCGATATATGGGGCGCACCGGGTAAAACCGCCAGGAACTCCTGTTGTGAATATCACGAATGTCAAAGACCTCAAGCAAGCCCTTGATAACATCCAAAATGGATCACTCAAATCTGAAGGTTTCTATCCTGTGACATATCAGGTCAGTGACGAGATCAATCTACTGGCTGAACCGTGGTTTCTTCAGAATTGGGAAGTTAGCTATCCGGACCTGGGAGTAAAGTGACCGCTAGGGTCGAAAATGCTAACCCAACCTACGCCTGGCTGATGGTCGCGGTTGTGTTCACTATCAGCGCATTGGCCTTCGGTGCACTGGGCTCAATCTCCGTGTTTATGAAACCGCTCGCCGCAGAATTTGGCTGGGGACGTGGTCAAACGTCTCTCGGATACACAACAATTTCATTCTCTTCGGCCATCTTTGGCATTCTCTGGGGTTATGTCGCCGATCGATACGGTACGCGCTGGTTCGGTGTGATTGCCGCCATCGTCATGTCATTTAGCCTTTTCATGCTGAGCAAACAAAGTTCGATTCTTGAATTCTATGCCTACCACTTTCTGTTCGGCGCATTCGGCACCGCGATGGCAACGACACCCCTGTACGCCAACGTCGGTTTCTGGTTTCGTTCCAACCCTGGACTCGCATTAGGCATTGCCGCGGCTGGTGGTGCTGTCGGCCAGGCACTCGTTCCCTATCTGTCCGGATTGGGCATCACTACCTTCGGCTGGCGGGAGACTTATCAATACCTCGCAGTTACGTATTTGATCATCGCTCTTCCGATTGGTTTTCTAATTCGAGAGTCGCCGTGGCGCGAGCGAGCACGACTCGAAACAGACATGGAGGTTCGCGAGTTTCCATTATCTGAAGTTGAGGTGATTGTCTGGATTAGCCTCGCCGTAATCTTCTGCTGTAACTGCATGGCAGTACCGATTGTGCACCTGGTTCCGATGCTCACTGATCAGGGCAACACACTTGAGTATGGTGCAAGGGTGCTGATGATTTTGATGTTGGCCGGGACATTGGGTCGGATCTTGGGTGGCAAGCTGGCAGACACTCTCGGTGCCCTGCCAACTTACATGTTAATGTCATTTGGACAGACGATCTCGGTATTCTGGTTCCCCCATGTTGAGGGTACGACCGCCCTCTATTTACTTGCGGTCTTTTTTGGATTCACTTACTCAGGTGTGATGTCGAGTATCCTGATTTGTACGCGAATGATGGTCAGTGCGAGATTCGCTGGTCGAGCCATGTCTATAACTTCCTTTTTTGGCTGGGGCGGTATGGGTATAGGTGGTTTCCTGGGTGGTTATTACTTTGATTTGACCGGTGACTACATCTGGTCATTTGGTTTCGCGAGCGCCGCCGGCGTGGTCAATCTCATCCTGCTGGCGCTATTTTATTTGCGTATAAAGAGCTGTGAAGAACCGAGCCCGGGTGCTAGTTACGCCTGACTTTTGCCAGGTAGTACACTCGGTTTGCGCACTTGCTATGGGTGCATGTCCTCTTCTGCAACGTCACGAACATGTGTCGCGAAATACCAGTGGTGACCCTCGCAATCCTCAGCACCGTAACGTCGATCACCGTAGAAGGTATCGTTTGGCTCCTCGAGAATCGTCGCCCCTGCGGCCTTCGCCTGAGCGTGGTGAGCATCCGCATCATCAACGTAGATGTAAACTTGATTAGATACATGCCCACTATGGGTCGGATTCTGATAGTCATCCCCCGGCTGCCCCATCATGATGACGCCATCGGCATAAACCATCTCGGCATGATTGGCTGTCCCATCGGGTGCAGAGACCCGCATTCGCTCTGTAAGTCCAAAGGCGTTGATCAGCCAGTCGATGGTGCCGGACAGATCCTCGTACAATAGATAGGGCGTCACCCTGGGCATGTTATCGGGGGGGTTGGAGGTCATGTCACCTTCCTCTGATTCAGGTGTCCCAAGACTATATCGCGGTATGGAACAGAGGCAAACTAGTTGGTCCAAAAACTGAGCCTATTTTGGTCCGCTTCGCGAATGAACCTTGTCGATTCATCGAAAGCTGTTCAGAATAGAGCGGGTGGATTCTCACCAGCGGTAATGAACTTAGATCTTTCCACGATCTGCTCGTTGGCTTCATCCGAAGTAACTGTATAGAGCCTATTAGCGCGGATACCTTCAAAAACCATTTCTGCGAGTTCCGTTGGCGGCAATCCGTTGATTACGCCCCTTTGTTCGAATTTGTACGTTCGTAAAAGCGAAGTCTGACACGATCTGATCTTGCCCTGGACGGTCCCGTATACTTTGGCATGTGTTTCTGTTTGTTTAGAAAGTGGGGCTATCTGACAAGTGCATCAACGGCGTATCGGGCAAGTTTACGAAGACTGGCCTTGGACTCCCCGCTTCTGGCGCGCAGCGCTAGTGTTTGTAGGGTG
>Ga0066369_10000009_pt1 | contig 59183 bp, 48 predicted proteins | sample Knorr_S7_td_Bott_FD_70972 | JGI IMG/M metagenome (GOLD analysis project Ga0066369, IMG submission 70972) | Marine microbial communities from Southern Atlantic Ocean transect - Knorr_S7_td_Bottom_ad_4513_LV_A | ecosystem: Environmental > Aquatic > Marine > Oceanic | place: Southern Atlantic... | reverse complement strand
TAATTATGATAAGCTTACAGAGCATTATACAAATCGTATTGAAGAAAAAGGCTATTCTGGTTATGTTAGTGACGAAGTTTTAGAATCTAATGGCGATAACTACACAATTGATAAGTATATTTATACTGATGAAGAAAAAGATGTTATTGATATTGCTGGATTAAATCTTAAATCAAAAGAACTTTCTAAAAAAATTCAAGATCAGGAAAATGATTTGAATATTATTTTTGATATGATTGAAAGGATTAAGTAATGTTTAAAAAGAATATTCAAGAAAAATTAATATTTAATGGATCTATGGTTAATATAAGTAAAAATATGAAAATTGATAAGTTAAATAATATTACTAAAAGAGATATTACAAAAGGAACAACTCCAACAACATTAGGATTTGAAATTTTAAATTCTCCAACAAAAGATAATATAAAATTTATAAAGATAGAAGATATAAAAAATGGTGTTTTTAAAGAAAATAATTATATAGATTTAAATTGTCATAATAAATTAAAAAGATCTCAATTAGAAGAAGATGATATTTTATTTTCTATTGCAGGTACTATTGGAAAAACATACAAAATAAAAAAAGAAGATTTACCAGCAAATACAAACCAAGCATTTGCAATTATAAGATTAAAAGATAAAAGTAAAGTTGATTTTTATAAGTATTATCTTGATTACATAATGGAAAGCATAAGTAAAAATACACAAGGTGGAGTAATTAAAAACTTTAATTTAACAGATTTAAAAAATGTAGATATTTTAATATTTGAAGATAAGGATATTGAAAAAAACCAAACCTTATTAAATAAACAAAAATCACTAATTGATTCATACAAAGAAAAACTTTCTTTACTTGAAGAACAAGAATCATATTATCAAGATGAACTCTTATCTGGAAGAATACGAATTAAATTGAATTCTGAAAATGAAAAGGTTGCTATTGATAAAGGATTTATTGTTAATGGTGAATTAGTTGAAGGTAAAGAAAAAGAATTTGAAAAGTGGTTGAGTGTTGATTTTAAGAGCAAAGTTGATTTCTATAAGGGTAATAATAAAAATTGGAATCATATCAGTAATAAAAAATTATTTATAAAGGAAAAAAAATCAAAAATAAAAGTAAAAGAGGTAACTAACACTGGTGAATATCCTTTTTTTAACTGTAGTGAAACATTAAGTAAAACTCATAATGAATATATCAATGATGGTGAGTTTTTATTATTTAGTACAGGCGGAAAAGCGGCTGTGCATTATTATAATGGCAAGTTATCATATAGTTCTGATATTTATTGTGTTTCTATTAATAATAAAATTTTACCTTATTATGCATATTTATACTGGAATAAAAATACTGATATAATATGGAAATATTTTGAAGGAACTGGATTAAAGCATTTAAAAAAGACTTTATTTGAAAAAGAAGAAGTTTTTTATCCTGAAAATAAAATTGAGCAAATTTTTATTATAAGTGTGTTTGAGACAGTTTTTAAACAAAAAAAACTAATAGAAGAAAAAATTAAAATTGAAGAAGAAAAAATGGATTACTTAATGGATGAACTATTAAGTGGTCGAATTAGAGTAGAATAAAAAATAGAATATAATCAAGGAATATTAAAACTATGAATAATAAATTATTAACTGAAAATATACTTAGAGAAATAACAAGCCCTATTTATAATAATGGCAAAAATTTTAAATTAAATGGTTTTGATATTCCTTTTAATCGTTCTAATGTCTATTCTAATATTCAAGAAGAAAAAAGACTTCAATGGTTAACTCATATCCAAATGGAAATGATAACTAATACTTTTATTGAGGAAGAAAATCTTAAAACAGTTCCAAAGTATGATGGTTTTTTAATTGAAGAAGTATTACTTGATAAAATAAAAAAAATAAATAAAAATGTTATTAACAACTTCATTAATAAAAACAAAAATTACTCTTTCAATGTTATTGCAAATAAAATATTAAAAAACTTTATTAGTAAAGCTCAAGAAATATTTAATAGCGAAGAATACAATAAAAATATTCAACTTCATAATTTGTTTTTTAATGATGATAAACAATTAAAATTTAAAATTGATAACAATTTAATAGAATATAATGTTATTGATAAAGATGATTCAAGTAATAATGAAATCACAATAATAAAAGAAAGAAAATTAATAATCAATAAAAAATCAGAACATCCTGATTTTGCTGTTTTTTACAATGGTCTACCATTTATTGTAATAGAAATGAAATCAACCGTTGTAAACGGTGAAAATGGAATGAAAGAAGCAGCTAATGATTACTACAAAAAGAAATCATATCATAACTTCCTTTCTTGTATTGGAACAAATGGTAAAGATACATTTATTTCTTCTTCACCAAAACTATTAGATCCTTATATTTGGCAAAACTATAAAGATTTAAATAGTTATGTTAATTACTATGATGAAAATGATAATAATGGCTTATTTGATATTATTAATGAGTTACTATCTTCAAAAAGAAATCTATTATTTTATTTTGAAAACTGTACAATGATATCTGAATGTGGTAACTATCTTAAAAATGCAAGAATACAACAATATTTTACTGCTAAACAAGTTTATGAAAAAATGTTAAAATCTGATAATGGTTTTAAAACACATTTTCAACACCATACAAGAACAGGTAAATCATTTACATTTAAAATAATTGCTAAAATGGCATATAAAAAATTAAATCATAAATATAAAAAATGTATATTCTTCACCCATGACGTTTCTTCCGTTATGCCTTCTGTTATGAAAGAATTTAATAATTTAGAATTCCCTACTGGAAAAATAACTGAAATTAAAGATAAAAAAGATTATAAAAAAACATTATCTTCAAATAACATTTTTGGTATGTATATTACTAATATGCAAAAGATAGCTAAAGAAAATAAAGTGTACGATGATAGTAATAATGTTTTAATATTTATTGATGAAGTACATACACACCAAAACAGTGCAAGTGGAACATTGAAACAAAATACAATGGCTGATTTTAGAAAGTTACATTTCCCAAATGCAACTGTTATCTCAGCAACAGCTTCGCCACTTGTAAAAGAAGTAAGAAATAAAAAAGGTGAAGCAACTTATAGAAACATTACAGAAGAATTACATGGTAAATGTATTAACAAAGTAACACCTTCTGACGCTTTAAAGCTTAATCTTGTTACTCGTTTAATGTATACAAAAGTTAACTTTAAAAGCAATAAATTGCTAACCTATAAAAAACAATTTGAAGAACAAGAAAAAGAAGAAGCTGAAATTATTAAAACAAAAATAATGGATGAAATTGAAAATAATTTAATTGAAAAAACTCTTCAAGAATATCAATTAAAAAAAGTTTTACCACAATCTATTGTTGATAATTATAATGAAATAGAAATTAATGAGAAAAATTATGAAAAAGTAATAGAACTTAATTCTTTTGATAAAGAAAAAGAACAAGAAGAACATGATTTAATGCATGATTTACTACAATATCTTCAAAATACTATTGCAGAAGCAATAGGTGTATTAAAATCAAATATTAAGTCTAAATTTAGACAAAACTTTTGGGAAGGAACAATTAAAGAAAAAATAAAAAGTTTTGTTATTCCTGATGTTTTGAGAGAACGTGAAGAAGCTAATGGCATTTTTACTCCTAAGTTCTTCTATGTTGTAGATAAACGTGATACAAGACATGAATTAACTAACGGTGAAAAAATGTTAAATGCTGTTAAGGAATTAATAGAAGAGCATATATTAGAAAATCCAGATTATGATCCTTTAGAATTTAATATTGAAAATAATGTTTATTGTGGAGTTAGATTTGGATTCGACAATAGTGAAGAAGATAGCAATTCTAATTTTAATGGTGACTTAGAAGGTAAATCTGATATTACTAAATTGTTTGAAGTTGATAAATTAGAAAAGAATAATCAAGGCATATTAAAAAACAGAAATGTAAAAAATCCAGTAGATGTATTAATTTTAGTTAGAAAGAAACTAATGGGCTATGATAATAAAAACTTGGTTACTGTTTATTTAGATAAAGACATTGATGAAGATAATATAAAAGAAATGCTACAATTAGCTACTCGTGGTACAACCAAACGAGAAGGCAAAAAAATAGGTAATTTAAAAGATTTAACATATAGTGGACGTAATACTGTAACATATCAAAAAGCATTCTCAATTTATGATCAAAAAGACGGTGTAAAAGATTTCTTATTTGATCAAGAAGAGATTATAAAAATTATTTCTAAAATTGAAGAAAACAAAAAAGAATTTGTTGAATTATTTGTTGAAGAAAAAATTAAGGGCGTTAACGAATCTAATATATTTGATAAAATAGGTGACTTAACTGATTATGTTAAATTAAAATATTGGCAATGGAAAGACAAAAAAGATAAATCTGATAATCCTTTTATTGGAAAATATATTGCCTTAATATCTAAATTAGATACTAACTTTAAATCTTTAATATCTCCAAGTTTTATATTAGAAAAAGAAGATAAACATGACTTATTAAAAGAAATATTAAAAATCTTTATTATTAATTCAGAATTATTAAGTGATATTAAAAATAAAAATGCAAATATATTTAAAAAACGCTATACAAGTGAAGAAATAATTGAAGTATTAGAAAAGACTTTTTCAACGTTTGGTGGTGTTAAATCATTTATTGATAAAATTAATATTAAATATAAAGATTTAGACGAAGTTTTAATTCCTGAAACTTATAAGAAAGAAAATCGTCAAACAAAAATTACAAGTGCTATTGGTAAATTAAAAAATGATGTTTTAAAAATCAATAATTCATTTACAAGCAGGATAAGTGAAGAACTTGACCATTTAAGTTTAAGTATAGATACCAAATCCATTGAAATTGAAGAACAAGAAAGAAAACTTAAAGAGCTTCAAGATAAAGTAAAATCAATGGAAGAACAAGAAGAGAAAGAAATAAAAGAAAAATATAATGGTTCAAGAGAATTATATGCAATACATCAAACCTTAAAAGATTTATTTGCAGAAGATAGTCAAGATTTACTTTCTATTTATGCTGAAAACTTAAATAAAAAAATATTAGAACAACGAAATTTAATTACAGAAGGTTCTTATATAGAAATTATTAAAGAATTATTAGATAAGTTATCTATACATAGATTACCAGTAGGTATAGATTTTACAGATAAAAGATGGCTAAACATTTATAATGAAATATTCGAGGCTGATTCAGGTATTTTTTATTTAAGTGCAAAAGAACTTGAAGATAAAATAAAACAAGGTTTTACTTTTGATGATATTGATAATGAAAATTCAAATATAGTATTTAGAATACTCAAGGAATATGTTTAATTATGAATGATTGTTTAATTAAGGAATCAAAATATAATTATGCTATCAAATATAATGAAGTTTCTGATATTGTTGATTTACGTTTAATTAAAAATAAATTCGATACAGATTTTAAAGAAGATAATTTTTCATTTGCAAATAAAAATGGTTTTTATTTAGCAAAGAAAAATATTAATTACAATATTTTAAATCTATTAATGGACAATATCAGTTTATTTTCAGAAGAGTTATCATATTTTACAGATAACTTTACTTCAAAAAGTATAGACAATATTATTATTTATTATTTAATTGATTTAACTTGTTTAATAGAGTTAAAAAACAATAATATTATTAATGACAAAGAATTTTATAAATATTTAACTGAAATAGATTATATTTCAAAAGAGTATTTAGAATCATTAAAGCAAATTATATTTTTTAAAAAGACGATTATAAAAACAAGTTTTGATAAAAATAAAAATTTATTAACAACAAATAAAAGTAGTTATGAATTTCCTAAAAATTTAGATAACTTAAAAAATAGAGAACTAAAAACGTTGATTAAGAGTTTAGACTTACCATTATTAGAAATACCTAACAATAAAGATGTAAAAAATACAGCTAATTTTTTAAGATATGTTTTAAAATTAAAAAGAGAATTAAATTTAAAAAGATTTAATTTTTCTTTAAGAATTAAAAAAACTAAAAAAGAAAATCAAGGAATGTTTATTGTTAATAGCAATACAATAATTATAGATCCAAGAAATCCAGAAGTTTTTATTCACGAGCTTGGACACTATATATATGAGAACAAATTAGCTTTTACTTTTGATGGTAAAAGATATTATCCTTCTCAATTTAAAAATTACGTGAATAAATATAAAAAACAACATAAAATCACAATAAAAAGAGAAGATTTAGAAAAGTATTCAGATGATTCCGAAGTGTTTGCTTTGTGGTTTGAAAACAATAATACAATAAAGGAAAAAAATGAGTAATTTTAAGTATCATAATAAAATTTTAAATTATTTACAAAAAGATAAAACAAGAGCTTTATATATTAAAGGAAAAAGAGGTTCAGGAAAAACTTTTATTATTAAAGATTTTTTTTCAAATTCTAATTTTGAAGATGAAAAATTCGAAAATCTTCATAATAGTTTAAAGAAAAAGTATTCAGGTTATAAAATAATAAATGCTTATAAATTAAATTCAAAAACTGATTTGAAAGACGAATTTTCTAAAAATTATAAATTATTGGGAACAAATGAAGAAATATCAGATTTTCAAAATATATCAAATAATTTTTTAGATAGAATAATACCTATTGAAAACCCTGATAATGAAAACTTAAAAAAGTTTTTAAATGAAGCAGAAAAGCATTTTCAGAAACTTGGTTTCCTTGGAAATATAACTTCTAAGATTACAGATAGATTTATTAATGGTTATTTTGAAGGTTTAAAAATAGATACAAAAAAAGATATAACAACTCCCTTTTTTAAAGGCTTTAAAAATTTATTAGCAAAATCTTATTATGATAATATTTTAGAAGATAAAATATTAATAATTGATGAAGTAGACAGAATACAAAAAGAGGATGAAAATAGAGATAGTGACGTAAGACTTATTGATATTTTTAATTGTATAATAGATATACAGGAAAAATATCAAAATATAAAAATTATTTTTATACTCGCTGACGAACATAACCCTAATGATATGATTTTTGAATCTTGGAAGAGTAAAATATTTTCTCATGAAATAGAAATCATTTCAGAAGAAATATATAAAGATTTTGATTTTTTAGAAAAAGATATAAAAATTTTAAAACAAATATTTAAAAATATAGAAGATAGAAGAGTTTTTGAAAAATTTTTAGAATTTGATAAATTTATTAATAATTATTTAAAAGAAGAAGAAAAAAATGAAAACTTAAAAATAAATGAATTAAAATCTAGTATATTATATGAAATTTTAAAATTTTATAATGAATACAAAGAAAAAAATGAAGATAAAAAAGCTAATCAAAAAATTGAAGATTACGTTAAAGAATTTATAAATTTAGAAGACGATTTATTAAAAAAAGAAATAGATAAATGTTTTAATAAAGAAAACGAAAAAATAACAAAACTTGAAGAAGAAGTTGAATTATTTTTTAATGAAATTTATCATTCTAATATTTCAAGAAGTAATAGTTATATAATAAAATTTATTAAAAAATTTATTGAAAATAATAGTGAATATATGAATATTTATAATTATAATTCTCATAACTCATTAAGTGAATATACAATTTTACATTATTTAGAATATTTAATAGATAAAAAAATATCAAACAATGAAATCTTTAATGTTTTCTCAAATGCTATTAATAAAAATATAGAAAATTTATATGAAAAATTGGAAAATAATAATGATATTTATTTATTTATCCAATATTTAAAAGAATTAAAAAATATAATAGAAAAAAAAGAATTTAATAAATATTTAAATGATATTAATATTGAAGATTATATATCCAAATCAAGAAATGATTATATTTTGAATTTTAAAGATAAAGATAATAAGAACTATATAGATTTAAAAAATAAAAACAAATTAGAAGAAATTTTTAATTATAATCCTGATATTTTTATTATAGAATTATTTAAACAAATTGGAACAAATTACAAAAAACTTATTGAAATATTGAGAGAAATAAATGCTTTTAATAATTTTGAAGATAGATTTTTATATTTCTTAGAAAATAATAGAGAAAAAGGAAATTATAAAATAAAAGATAATTATAATGATTTATTGATATACTTTAAAGATTTAAGCGTTATAAAATAAAATTTTGAATTATATTTAATTTAAAAGTTTTATTATAATAAAAAAATATTATATAAATAATTTTTTTAAAATATTATAAATATATTCCTTGATTTTTTTTTAATATGATATAATGTTATTATATAGGATAAGGCAGAACGTATTTTTTACGTATATCCCACAACCTTTTAAAAGGTCAGCCAAAGTGCGAGAATGGTGAATCTGAAATGTAATATTAATATTACACGAAAGCCGTAAAAGCGGCTTTTGTTACTTTAGTATTTTATTTTTTTATTTTTTAATGTGTTATATAAGATAATGAAAAAATCTATTTTTTTTAATGATTTAATATTTTTTATAGGGTATCCTACTTCTTCTGGATAAGCACTGTGTATATGTAATTTTAGCTTTTTCTTCTCTCTAAATACACTGAAACTTAATATATATTTTTCATTATTAATTTCTATTTTAAGATATTTACCATGTCCATCATGAAAACATCTTGGATCTTTTTCAAGATTCATTAATATATTTCTAATTTCTTTACTATACTCATATCTTTTGAAATTAAAAGGTCTTGGATCTCGTTTATAATTATAGATAAGATCTTCATTCTCCGATTTTGTTAAATCTTTATTTTCTTTTGTAAAACAGTGATGACTGTATGTTACATAAACATTATATTTTTGATTTCTTTTTATGTCAACATATATCATTGAATGCGAATTTAAGTGAGATAAATCATATATTATATTTTCATATTCAAAGTTATTCCATTTTTTTATCATTTTAAAATCCTTTTTATATTTAAAATTTATCATATAATAATATTTTTAATAGATATTAAAATATTTATTTTATTATTTTTTTTGGACAATATTTTAACTATTTAGTTATATATTAAATAACGGGGCTGGAAATTTAGCGGGTAATTTAATTGTAGCTTCTGTTATTTTAGATCCAAAAAATACAATTGATGGATTAAATGACTCCAAAAAATTAACTGAAAAAAGACGTTTTGAATTATATCCTGAAATTATTGAAAAAGCTCTTGATTATTGTATTATTGAAATAACTCCAAAAGAGATTGATGATAGTAATATCCTCGCTATGCGTATGGAAGGTATGAAAAGAGCAATAGAAGGTCTTAAAAAGGTTGAATATGCTATTGTTGATGGTAATAGATTACCTGAAGGTTTAAATGTTCCTGCTGATTATATGGTAAAAGGCGATGCTAAATGTAAAAATATTGCAGCCGCTTCTATTTTAGCTAAAACAACTATTGATAAACAAATGCAAGAACATGATAAACGTTATCCAGAATATGGTTTTGCAAAAAATAAAGGATATGGTACAAAAGTACATATTCAGGCGATTGAAAAACACGGTGTAACACCAATTCATCGACTTTCATATAAGCCTGTTAAGAAAAATATTAGATAATTTAATAGAATTATTTTTTTATTTATTTTTTTGAATTTTTTTAATACATTCTATGTCTTTTTTATTACAAAATATTTCTTTTTTTCATTTGGTTTTTTTATAATATAACACAATAATTAAAAAAAAGCTAAATTTTAAAAAAATTTAATCATAATTTATCTAAAATTTATTTATGTAGCTTTTAAATTATCTTCTACATAATTTTCAGATATATTTCCATGTGTCAAACTTGCTCTTTCTATATTAATAAATGATAAAGAAGTGAAATATATTGAAATAAGAAATAATATACTTCCTATAATATATTTTTTATTTTTTTTATATTCCTGTAAACTTTTATAAATTAAAATGCCAATAGTAAAAATAATTGCATAAGAAATACCAAAATTAATTAAAGTTTTATGAGTCCATATAATTATGAAATTAGTATATATTATATTTATAGAAATATATAACCAAGTTGCTTTATAAAGTAATTTGTAATTCAACAAATAATGCACAAAAAATAAAACAAAAAAAATGACCATAGTTTTAAATGGCAAAGTTAAAAATAAAATTAAAATATTAAAAATTGTTAAAAATATTATTATTTCTTTATATTTATTCATAATTATACTTGACTCTTTTTTTATAATTTAGTATTATCTCATTTTTTTATGGGAGAAAAAATGAAAAAATTTATTATATTTATTATTCTATCAATTATAACACAAAAAGCAATATCAAAAAATTGGGAATTAGATAAAAATGGAATTAACTATAATCAAGCCATATCTGAAAATTTAACTTTACCTAACGAAATTACAAAACCAAATATTTATATTTATGATGATTTTAATACACCTTTAGATAGTGGAACTACTCATGGTGGTTTTGTTTTAGGTTTAATGAAAAAAATATCAAATTTTCAAGAAATTAGAGAAGAAGTACCATTTTCATCAGAAGATTTTGAAATTAGTTTAGTTTCTGATTTTTTGGGAGAAACTAATATTGTAAATTTATCTTATAAAACTGATTTTACAGGATATGCTGGTGTAAATATTTATCATGGATTTAATAAACATAATTATATAGTAACAACAGCAGCAAACGAAAATTCTTCTAATAATAATGATTTGTGTTTTAATGAAGATGTCATCTGTGTAGCAGCAACAAATTCAAGTGGTATTAAAACATATTATTCAGGCTATGGAGAAAATGTTGATATCGCTGCACCTGGTGGTGAAAAAAATACTAATAGATTTAAAGATTTGAAAGATTTACAAAAGATATTTCCAAGACTAGATTTAGTATATGATGGGTTTTATTTATATGAAAATATAAATGGTTTATACATTAATATCAATGAAACATATTCAAATCAACAATATAATAAAAAAGCAATGCTTTTAAATAATCAACCTGTACTAACTAAACTTGCTTTAGCATATGCAATCAATAAAGTTAATAACAATAATAAATATACAATAATTGACGAATTAACTGGTAATTATAATCAAAATTTACCTAATATTTCTCATATAAAATTTGTAAATGCTATTAAAACAATATCAAATTTACCAAATAATCCTGAACCTTTATATGTTAATGGTTATACTGAGGAAGGAACGAGTTTTGCTGCGCCTTATGTCACTATTACTCTTGCCAATATCCTTGAAAAGTTATCAGAAAGTTCTGAATTAAAAGATATAAGTAGAGAACAAGTCCTTGATTTACTTTATATGAGCGGTGATTATGTTCCTACATTTGATAATTATAGTACTTGTCAGAATATTAATAATATACTTAATATTGGTGAAGTTACAAATGGAATATATACTCAAAATCTTAGTTTAATTAATAATCCTACTATATGTAACGCTGCTAAAATTAGAATTCCAAGAAAAATAAATTTTTATCAATCATTATATAATGCATCATTTGTATTACCTACAACAATAAAAACAACAGGTGAATCTGACATTTTTAGTAATTCAAATTCTCTTCGTGAATTCTCAGAAGATGGTAAAATTTGGGGAGCTTATAGAAAATCTAATGAACTTGACGTTTTAGAAATTAATCATAATTTGTTAATAGATGAAGATTTAAAAGCGAAGAATTTAACAATAGATCAGGGAGTAACAGTTAAATTTAATTATGATATTGATGTTTCAGTAGGTAATATGTTTGATAATCAAGGTACTATTGAAGGTTGTTTTTCTGATACTTGTAATCATATTGGTAGTTTAGAATTTACTGGAAAAGCTTCTTATTTTAAAAATGAAGGTAGTATAGATATTGATTCAGGAGCGGCTGGTATTTATCAAGGTGGTGGTGAGTTAATTGTTAAAGATAGCTGTTCAGTAAGCCTTAAGAATCCAGATGGTGAAATCACTGTTTTATATAATGAGAATTCTTGTCAATTAGAAGCAAAAAAAATAACTTATAAGCCTACTGAATTTAATATTAGTAGACATAATATAAATAACTTTAATATATCAGGAGAACATTATAAAGAAGATAGTATTGTTGTTTTAGATAAATCTGATTCTTCTGTTTTTTACGGTTATAATACAAACTATTTTGATGTTTATAAATTAATTTTAAATGATAATTTAGAGATTAGTGGTAAATTTTCTACAAAAACAATGTTGACATATCCTAATAATCAAGAAACTTTTAATATTTCCTTAATAGAAGGTTATAATTATGATCTTAAACAATGGCAATTAGATAATTTGTTTTTTGATGAATTAACACTAAGATCAACAATTGTTAATACTTATCAAGCAAATAATATATATGCAAGTGACTTTTATTTTATTAATTCAGAAATAAATGGTGAACCTTCATTATTTGTTAATTATTTTGTTAATAGAGGCTCGACTTTAAATCTTTCAAATTTAACTGTTGAGAGAAAAATGGTTACTTATTTAGATATTAATGGTGAACCATATTTAGCCTTTGATGAAAATTTTAATTTTATAAATTTAGGGGTGTTAAATATTAGTGATACTTTAAAATTAGAAAATTTAGGTGAAATTAATGCTTCTGATTTTGTTAGTAAAGACTATAATATTAATAAACTTTATATAGGTAAAGGGACACATCTAAAAATAGATGTTGATTTAGAAATTGGTGACTTAGAACTTGATAATAGTTCAAGTATAGAAATATATGAAAACAAAACATTGAACATAAGAAATATTACAACTACAAATCAATTAAATGATATTAATAATAACAGCTATATATATGGAGAAGGATTTATTGGTATAAATAATTTTATTTGTACAGGAAATAGAGTTACTGATTTTGGGGATATTAATGTTTCTTTTTATGATACAAAATTTGGAAGTAGTTCTACAATTTGTACAGTAATAGCAGATAAGGCTAATTTTGTTGATTTTCAAAATAATCCTTCAAAAACTACTGCATATGGAAAAGTCAAAGTGGGTAATGATACAAGAATTACTGAATTATATTTTAATTCAGATTTTAATTATCCTTCTATTTCTTTTTATATTCAAAATTCAAATAGCAATATCCATGTTAATGCTGATGTTAATGTAAAAGAATTAATATTAAAAAATGGTAAAATTATTAATAATGGAAATTTAAGTTTATTTCAAGTTTATACAAATATTGGAAGTTTTTACGAAGGTAATGAAATCAACAATTCAGGTTATATAAGATTTCAAGGAAATAATATTTTATTTGATAGTAAAATTACAGTAAATAAACCTTATTTTTCAACTAATGCATTTGTAGAAATAGGAGACAACATAACATTACAAAATATTGCTCAAAATATATCATTTCAAAATAACAATTCTGGAATATATACTTTAACAATAGAAGGAATATGTAATAGAGAAATAACTTATTTAGAAGGAAGTGTAAACTTAGAAAATATTCAACTTTATAATAGAGTTGGTGGTAGATATCCTAAAAAACCTTGTACAATAAATGCTAATGAAGTTAATCTAAATTCTTTTGATAGCACTTTTGATCAACAGGATATATATGGTAATATAAATAACTTAAATATATATACTCAATCTCCTGATGAAATTGAAATAAATATTAATGGTAATCTAAATAATTACTCTGATTATTTAAATTTAACACCCTATTCTTCTATAAATGGAGATATTAACAACTATGGTAATTTAGATTCAACAAGCACTATAATACATTTAAATGGTTATATAAATAATAATGGAATTTTTAATACTCCAAGTATTAAAACAAATGTACTTGGTAATAGAAATGGAAACCCGATCAACATCAATTCAACGTCTATACAAGGGATGGGTACTGTAGAAACATTAAGTTCTGATTTAGTTGAAAACTTAATTGCTAATAGCACAGATAAGGTTGTTTTAAATCATGATTTTACTTTTATAAATTCAAGAGTTTATAACTTTGAAGGTGTAGGTGTTCTAAATTTAGAAGATCTTTGTTATGGTCATTATAAATATCTAGATGGTATTGTAAATTTAGATAATATAAAATTTGAAAGACATTCACCTAATAGAAGTTATGGTTGTGAAATTACAGCAGGTGATGTTTTTCTAAATTCATATGATACTACTTATAATAATAAAAATATGTTAATTCATGGTAATCTTACAATTTTAACAGGTAATGAAAATGATAGTTATCATTTAAATATTGATAATGGAAACTTATTTATTCAAAATAATTCTATATTAAATATTGAAAATGGAACAGCAATTGATACAGAATTATTAGAAATAGAAGAAGGTTCTGAAATTTTTTCAACTGGTGGCATTAAAATATTTGATACTGATGTAATAAATAATGGTTTAATTAATGTTGCTGCCATTTATTCTTCACGAATTGGACATTTTAATTTTGATAAATTAATCAATACTGGATCATATATTCTTGAAGCTGTTAGTTCTGAAACAATACATGTTGAAAGTTCAGTTAAAGTTGATAACTTAAGAGTACCTAATAAAGATAATATAATTATTTTAGATTATCCTTTAACTATTAATAATACAAATTCAATCCTTCGTTTTTCTGGTTCAGAAGATTTAATCGTTAAGGGTTTATGTCGAGATAAATTATATTTTGAAAATGGAAATATTAATCTCATTGATATTAAGCTTATTGATAGTAAATACAACACTTGTAAAATAGAATCTAATAATACCTATTTATTTTCATTCGATAAAAGTTATAATAGTAAAAAATTAATAATAGAAGGTAATTTAATTGTTGTTAATGAAATTAAAGAAGTTATAGAATTAGAAATTTATGAAGGAAATTTAATATTAAATAACAATCTTAATTTATATAAATTAAGTATTAATAAGGGTAATTTAATATTGAATAATAATGTTAATTTAAAAGTAACAATGAATTCTGATTTAAATACAGAACTTATTGAAGTAGGTCATGGGGCTAAATTTTATACTAAATACACTATAAAATCCTATGATTCAGATATAATATTAAATGGTGAAATTGAAACAAGTAATTTTGAAACTTCAAGATTAGGACATGTTAATGCAAATAAGTTAAAAATAAATTCTTATACAGTTTCTGGTTATGACAACAGTGTTATAACGGTAGAAAATGAAGGGAGTGTTAGTAATATTAGAATTAAAAATCCAGAACACGTTATTTTAATGAATCACCCATTTACATTTGAAGGCACTCGTTCAACTTTAAATTTTGAAGGCTCTTCAAAAGTAACAATAACTGATGTTTGCAGAAATGAAATATTTTATAAAACTGGCATTATAGATTTAGTTGATGTTAAATTAAATCTACATAAATTAATTCCAGGTTATGGTGGTAATCCTTCTCATGGTTGTTTAATAACAGCGAATACAGTAAACTTAAATTCATTGAATACTGAATTTAATAATAGAGATTTGATTGTTAATGGAAATATAAATATTTATTCTAATTCTGAAGATTTTTTTAGTTTAACTGTAAATGGTGATATATTTATTAGTGAAATAGCTAAATTATATCTTGGTAATTCAAATTTCAATGGTGAATCTTTAATAAATCATGGTGAAATTAATGTCAATGGAGAAATTTTTAATATACTACATACCGATATTCTTAATGAAGGATTTTTTTATGCAAGAAAATTAAGAACAGAAAGGCTTGGACAAATTAAAGGTTCTGGTCTATTTGAGACAGAAGAGTATTATATAGTTAACAAAGAAACAGTAAGAGTAGAAAGTGAATCAGTTGTAAATAATTTAATAGCAACAGGTGGAAAATTAAATATTATAATGGATTATCCCTTTGAATTTAAAAATCTAAATACAAATTTAACCTTATCAGGTAATAAAACAGCAACTTTATCTGAGTTATGTAAAAAAGAAGTCATTTATAATGAAGGATTGGTTAAATTTAAAAATATTCAATTAAAAACTGATCAATACTATAAATGTGATATAAAATCTAATTTAATTATAGACTCTTTTAATGAATCTGTTAATCAATCAACATTATATTCAACTGGACAGCTTTCTGTTAATGGTAACTATTTATTAAATAATAATTCTTTAAGATTTAATCATGTAGGAAATGCTACAATAAATTCAAACTTAACATTAGCTAGTTCTAGTAATTTTAATAATGAATTAACCATAAACGGAAATATTTATTTTAAAGGTTATAATTATACACAAAATGGAAATTTATTAAATAATGGAAATTTAAAATTAGATTCAAGTAGATATTTAATAATAAACGGTGAAGTATTAGGTAGTGGTAACTATGAAATACAAGAATGTAAATTTAAATTAAATGATACTATATATAAATATCCAAATGAACTTATTGAATGTAATTAATTAAAAAAACAATTATAATAAAGCCTCTATATTCTATTTAGAGGCTTTTGAATTTTTATATATTTTTTGTTAACTTAATATCTATTTTAGATATTATAACAGTAATTATTTTAGGATTCTTTTATGTCAATAGAACAATATTTAAATTTTAATAAAAGCATTTATGAAAACAACTTTGAATTATTTAAAACCACTTTTAATATTCTTAAAGAAGATCCTAGTTTTTTTGTTAATTTAGAAAAATATTCAAAACAAGCAATATTGCAAACTATACAAACTAATAATAAAAAAATATATCATTATTTTTTTAAAAATATAAAAAATATTGAAATGAATAATATTAGTGAAATTTTAAACATTATTGTTATTAATCATGACATCGAATTATTAAGTTTCTTTCTTGATAAAAAAGTATTTAAAATACATTATTATCAAGTTGCTTTTGAAACAGCAGCAAATTTAGGATTTAATGATATTTTGTATTTATTAACAAACTATTTTAATAATAAAGCAATTACTAATAATTTTAATACATTAAACAATGTAGTATTATCAGGAAACTTAAAAACTCTTGACTTATTTTTAAAAGGACTAAATTTTAATAACATTATTGAAACAGCAAATTACCTTTTAGGTGAAGTGTTAATGTCATTAGAAAATGCTGCAAAAATTTCTATTTATGGTAAACAATATCATATTTTTTATTATATTGTTGATTTATTAATTTTAATTGAAAACAAACATAAAGGTGAAGGACGCTTTATTCTATATCAGTTATATAAAGAGTCCTTTATAAAAAAAGATTCAAATTCTTTTAATTATTTAATGCATAAATATTCTTTTGTTAATTTTAAAAAATTCAATAACACTAAATTGATTGAATTAGCAATTGAAGGAGATTTTTTAAATTTTGCTTATGAAATTACTGAACATTTTCAATATTGGGACTTTTTAAAAACTAATCATACCGAAATTTATAATAAAATTTTAAATATTAAAAAATTCAATAATTTTTAAAAAGCAAAATATTTTTTAATCTATATTTATGTAACCGTGTATAAAAGGAATTTGATTTCCTTCTTTATCTAATTCATTATAAATAAAGATTCTACCTTTTTCATCAATGATAAAAAAATCTCTACTTTTCAATTGAGAAACATCACCTCTACATCCTTTATCCCAACACTGAAAAAATATACTAATTTTTTTATTTTTATCTCTACAAGAATATTGATCACAATTTTTAAATTTAAATTTTTTTAAATTAATTCCATCTTCAAAATAAAAAAACTCTAAACTATTTTCTAAATTAGCACTCATATCAAAAAGAACCATTTTTATTTCTTTTGGCTTTATATATTGAAAAAAAGCATAATTAACAATATCACGATTTTCAGTATCAAACCACTCAGGTTTATTTTCCATTAATTCTCTAAATAACTCAGGATCTGTTTTTTCTTTTTCATACATTGCATTAGGTAAAGGGAAATCTAATGTTTGATCTACAAATTCATTTTCAAATCTTTCAATTTGATGTTCATAATCTAAATAAACTTCTTTTGTGTCTAAATTAACATAAGATTGATCTTCTATTTTATGTAATCGCCCATGCTCTTCTTCATATCTTAGTTCTTCTAAATTTTCTGGAACTAATTGGATATCAAGCTTTACGAACACTTTGGAATCAAGATTTTCAATAGGTTTGTGATTTTGTACTTTATTTATTCTTTGATTAATTAAATCTTCTTTTTTTTCTTGTAATAAATTACTTTCTAGATTATTATATAAAACAATAAAAAATAATATTATTAATGTTGAATATGTTATTTTTTTCATAATTTTCTCAATGTTATATATATTAAAATATCAAATAAAAAAAATAAGTCTATTAAAATATATTTAAATATTTTTTTTATGTTAAAATATTAATATTAATATTAATATTAATAATGCAATAAAAATGACTTTTACTGAAATAGATAATTACATTAAAAATAATAAATTAGAAAGAAAATATAATAGTTCTTTTAATCATAGATATATTAATAGTCCTAAAACAACATTTTATTCTGTTGAAAAATGGATAAATTTATAGAAACAAAAAATAATCTTTCTTATAGCAACTATTATCAGTTTTTATCAAAAGAGTTTCAATCAGAAAAATTTAATAATTTTAAATACTATTTAAAAAATATTGAAGATGTAACACCTACAAATAGAGGTTATTATATAAAATCAAATATTCAACCAGAAAAATTAAAATCATTTATTAAAAATATTAACTGGAACAAATTTGGAAATAGTAGTGCTAATGGTGGGGTTTCTTGGTTTTCCAAACCTGAATTTATTAAAATTTATGATGAAAATAAACCTATTTAACTTTAAATAGGTTTTTTATATTTTTCTTTTATTTTGATTTTTTAATTTATTTATTTGTGATTTGTATTTTTCTTCTGTTCTTTCTATTATATCTCTTATTTTTTCTGATTTATCTTTAAGTTGAACTAATTGTTCTTTTGATAATTTACTTATCGTTTTAATAATTTCTCTTTTTCTTCCATGATATTTATCTTTACAATTTTTCTCACCTGATATTCTTCCAAATTTATCACCGTTATTTTTTTTAACACACTCTTTTCCACATCCACAAGCGCAATGAAAGCTTTTTCCTACAGGAACTTTATTTATACTTTCTATTCTTTTATCTATTTTTTCTATATTTAATATTAGAGTTTCAAGATGTCTTTCTTTTTTAGTTAAGACTTTTTCTTTATTTTTTGTTTCTAAAAATTCAACAACTTTATTATTTTCCATAATTTTATTTTTTTGTTATATACATATAATAACATATATTTTAATAAAAAAATAGTTTACTAAAAATAGCAAACTATCTTTTTAAATAATTATTTAAAAAAATTAAAGAATGGTTATTATTTTTTCTTTTGAAAGTCTTGCTTTTGGTAATCCATTATTCCAGTCTTCACCATCTTTATGATAACCAATAGCAAGAGCTACTTCGCAAACATGACCTTCTAATTCTTCATTAAAAATTTCAGAGATTAATTCTGAATCTACACCTTCCATTGGTGTTGAATCAATTTTCAATCTTGCAAGTGTATGTAGTATATTTCCAAGAGCCAAATAAACTTGTGCTTTTGTCCAATTTCCATTAAAACCATTTTCATCTGTATTAGCTTCTGCAAAAGCATAAGCGCCCATAAAAGTATCATACATTTCTTTTGGTAGATGTCCTGAATCAACTTCTGCATCTACTCTTTCTGAAAATTTGTTCTTTGTGAAATAAGGATCATGACAAAATAATATAATATGTGAAGCTTCTGTTGCATGTATTTGGTTAAATTGGTGTTTATTTTTAAAGGTATTAGAAAATCTATTCTTTGCTGCTTCTGTTTCTATAATTAAAAATTTCCAAGGTTGTGAATTAATTGAAGATGCTGAAAGCCTTAACGCTTCCATTATTACTTCTAAATCTTTTTGAGTTACTTTCTTTTCTTTATCATACTTTTTAGCTGTATAACGATTATTTAAATCTAAAATTATTTGATTTGACATTTTATTTCTCCATTTATGTTTAGTTATTAATATAACATATTAATAAATGTTGATAATATCTTTTAAAATGGAAACACTTTATATTTTTTTTTGATAATTAAAGAGCATGTCAAACTTAAAAGTTATTTATTTTCTTTTTGATTTCGATTTTATTATCTATATAATAGTTTCCTATATAAATTCCACTATGCCCCATTCCTTCATATACTGCATCTTCCTTTTTGAATAGATTATATTTAAAATCTTCATTATATTTTCTTTGTTTTGAACTTATTATATTATAAATCATTGGAGCTTCATATTCGAATTTTTCAAATTTTAAATTATATATTTTTTTCTGAAAATCAAATTCTTTTAAATTATTTATATCTTTTAATTCTTTAAATTCAGTACTATAAGTGATAAAAACTTCTTTCTTTTCATTAATGGCATAAACTCTAACTTGGTCAAAACTCCAATCTGCAGAAATAACAAAAATACCAAATAAGTCAGAATCAAAGTTATTTAACTTATCTTCAATTTTATATTTACTTTTATATAAAGCTTCTTCAATTTTAAAATAAGCATCTATAAATATATTTTTAAATCTTTCAAGTTTATTATTTATCTTATAGTTTCCAAAATAATAACTTTTATGGTTTATATTGTTATTAGATTGTTTTTCTTCAGCAACTTTATGGTTTTCTTTTTTATATTTAAAGTCTTCTTCTTTATCATATACATGATCAAAAAAAGTCTTTAAATCATTAGGCAAACTATAATCATTTTCAGTACTTCTCCAAAATTTTAATTTTTTTAAAAACTTTTGAATTTCTTTATCTGAAAGTATTTTCATTCTTTCTATTTCATCTTTATGAACATAAGCAAACCAAGACTCTAAAGAGTTCTCTTTAATAGCATATAACTTATAATGATCTTCTAATTTTGCAGTATACATTGAAGGTTGTATTGAAAATATTCCAGCATTCATAACATTTCCTTTATTTTTTTAATCTTACTACTTTTTGTATCACTTTTTTTTCATTTTTAAAGAAATTTCTAATTTCTTTTTTTTTCTTTTTCTTCAATTTTATTTTTTAAAAAATCATAAATTTTTTAATTTTTATTCTTTAAATTATGCTAATGAAGTTATATCAAGAATAAAGTAGAAAAATTTTTAATTAAAAAACAAGAAGAAAATAATCCTAAAAAAACAAAGTCTCTAAGTTTTAAATAGAGAGTCTTTTTTTATGTTGAATTTTTAACCTTGCTTGGCTTGCTAATTCGTCAACTTCTTTATTAAATCTGAAATCTATATTTACTTTTGTATTTGCGATTTTATTTTTATGGCTTTTTATTACATTTGTTTGAATATTAAAATCAACTTCTTTCATTAATTCATATAATTCACTATATTTGTTTTGTAAATCCTTATCTTCTTTTATTCTTGATACAATATCATTAGCATAATCGCTATCCATTGTTATTATTATTTTTTTATCTTTTAATTCTGGATTATCAACAACATGTTTTAAACCTAATATTATTGGATTAATTTCAAAATGCAAATAACCCTTATTACTTTTTTTCATTCCCTCTGATAATCTTACTGGTTCTTTTCTACTCGCATAATCAACAATACAACCGCATCCTATATTCTTACCATGTTCAGAACCATCCGTATATAACATAACATTTTCTTTGTAATTTTTTAATTCTTTTAACAAAAGCTTTCTTTTTTCTTGTATTGCTTTTTTTCCTATTGTATTATAGTGTCTTAGAGTTGGCTTGGATAATGAAAAATCAGTAACAACATCTATATTATTATCTTTACAATATTTATGAAATTTTTTATTTCTTGAAAAAGAACCAATTATGGTTATATCTAAATCATGAGCAATGGCATTATTTTCTAAAAAATCATAAATAAAGTCTTGTATATCATCATAAATACCTCTATTTTTATGTTCTAACAATTTTATTTCTCTACCTGTATTTCTTCGATCTATTATAACAAAAGCTTGCTTAAATTCTTCATTTTCAGCTAACAATATATAATCTACTGCATTTTCTTCATTCTCTTTTTTTCTTCTCTCCAAAAATTTTTGCATACTTTTGTTAGGTTCTTTTGCCATTTTTTGATTTCCTTTATTTAATTTCATTATAACATTTTTTTTAATTATGCTAAAATATAAAAAAAGGAATAATTATGAATAATAAAGCTATATGGTTAGATCTTGAATTAAGAAAAGATATTGATGATTATATGACATTAGTATATGCACTTGATAAAGACTATAACATTCAAGAAATATCAATTCATAATCCTTCAATGAAAGAACTTAAATTGTTAAAAAATACACTCAATTTATATAAAAAAAATATCCCTATTATTGTTGCAGGTGATATAACAGAATATCCAGAAGATGAAGATATACATTTTTCTTTATTAGATAAAGCAGAATTAGATAATGAAAACTTTTATTGTAAATTGAATGATTATTTTAATTATAAAAAAGATATAGGAGAAAGAACATTTTTTTGTGGCGGGAGCTTATATACATTATCTCAATGTTTGAATAATTATGATCCAAATAATTTTAAACCTTATATACAAGGTGGCTTTGCGGGTAAAGATGTTGTAGGTATTGAAAATACATTAAAGAAATTTAAAAAAAGAAATGAAGTTCCTACTTGGAATCTTAATTTAGATATAAAATCAACCGATGATGTTCTATCAAAAAATATTGATATACATTTTATATCAAAAAACATTTGTCATGCCAGTTTTGTAGGACTTGAAGATTTAAATAATGAAAATAGTTACTTTAATAATACATTAAAAAATTATTTTAACGGTTCGGAAAGAAAAAAATGCATGCATGATTTATTAGCTTTTATGACTATTTTTGATGAAAAAAATGAGTTAGTTCAATTTAAGAAAATTGACTTAACTCATTCTGATCATGAAATACCAAAATGGAGGTCTGTTATCAATGAAAATTCAAATAAACAAATATCTGCCAGTTTTGATTATGCATTATTTTTAAAATCAGTTAAAGAACATACTTCTAAACAGAAATTAAAAAATAAATTTAATTATTAATTATTCTTTAAACCTCTTTTTTGACTATTATAAGCTTGATAAACTGAATCATAAACCTTTTCTGGTACTTCTTTTAATTTGAATTCTTGATCTCTTATATCTTGTAATCTTACTTCTTTATCTTTTTCATATTTAGATAAAAATGTAACTTGATCTTCATTATGTAGACAAACTACTCCATTTTTTAAGTTTATTTTATCACTATCTCGTTCTAATAGATTTTTTATATTCTCATTAACTAAAACATAAGGAAATACGGATCTTTCTTTTTCTATTGATTTCATAAAATCTTTTGTAAAAAGCATATTATTATTTTTTTGAGAATATTCCTTTAAACTTTCATAACTTAATAAACCATCTTCTTTTAAACCTTCGTTTATATCTTCAATTCTAGAAAGAGAATTCTGCATATAATACCTATCCATATCACTCTGTGTTATATCTAATTGATTAATTACTTCAATATTTTCTTCTGTTAATAATATTGCATTGTGATCTCTACTATAAGAAATTTTAGAATCTTCTATATAATTAGGATTTTCTATAAATGGAATTAATAAATTTATGTTTATATTATTATATAAATTTTCTGGTTTTGTTTTATCTCTGCTTGCTATATAGTCAATCATTTCTCCTATAAGTTCTTCTTGAAAATCTTCTATATCCATTAAAGCATCTAATTCTTCTGGTGATTTCTCTTCTAATGCAATTTTAAATTTAATAAATTCTCTTTTTAGATTTATTTCATTTTCTATAATTTGTTTTGCTAATTTGGCTTGTCCAAAAAATGCTAGATCATCTTCCAAGTGCTGATTCATTAACATTTTAAATTCATTTTGAGTATCATTTTTTGATTTTAAAGCTTCAAAAAAGTTACCTCTAATCACATCTTTCCAATCATCTGATTGAAAATATTCATTTGGATCTCTATCGCTTTTTTCAAAAGTTCCATAAGTATTTTTACTAAATAAACCATTTTCTGGCAACATATTATCTATGGCTTCTTTATTTCTTTCTATTACATTTAACATTTCTTTTTTAAATTGATTTGACATTGTTTTTTCCTTATTATAAATTTTTGTATCCACTAATCCTTTAAATTGTTCTATTGAATCTTTACTTATAAACATAGGTATATACTCATGACCTAATTGATAAGCAGCAACTGTTCTATGTCTACCATTTGTAAAATCTATTTTTCCAGTATACTTATTATATCCTACTTCTGGTAAATCCATAGGTTCACCTTTTATAAAGTGTTCTTTTGCCATTTTTAAACGATTTCCAATTGCATTTTTTCCACCGCTTGAATCATTTAATTCTAATTTGAAATCTTTATCCATATTATTTATTACATCTTCAATTTTAACATTTAATACAACATAACTGTCATCATTAAAATTATATGGACGTTCTGCATTTTCTTGATTAGACCAGTTTATTTCTTTTTTATAATCCACTATTTTTTGTTGTAAAAAGTTTGCTATTGTATTTTTTTCATAATCAGGATCATATTTGGAAGCTTCTTGGATAAATATTTCTTGTTGTATAATATTATTTAAATTTTCTAAATTGTATCTTAATCCTTCTATATCCAAATTACCTAAACAAACAGCAGAATCTCGTGCATATTTTTGTACATCATTATAAACAGGTAATTCTGAATGTAATCGTGCATATTCTTTTAAATCTTTTACTACACGTTCTTTAAATTTATCAATAGTATTCTCTTTTATTTTAGGATTAGAACAAGTTTTATCATAATCAAAATTATTATTTAAATTTTCATAAAATTCTTCTAATACTGGTTTTGGCATATTTAATCTACGAAGTGCATTATTTATTTTAGGAGCTATATCAACAAGTGACCTTTCCACTTCACCATTATAAACATAAATGTTTTGACTAATTCTATGTGTTAAATCACCAATATGCTCTATCATACTACTAATAGTTCCACCACCCATATACAGTTGTAAACCATCCATAAACTTTTCAGGTTTATCACGTTGAAGTTTAGCCAGTTCTGAAAATTTATCAATGGCTTCTTGATTATTCATTATATTTGGTAGTTTTGATTCTTTTAATATTCTTTTTTGATTATCTGCTCTATAAACTTCCATATCTGAAATAAAATCTTTTAATTTTTGATTATTTCCTGACATTTCTAACATTTCAAATTCACAGGTATCTAAATTAATATCAACTTTTTTGCCCTCATATTCAAGTTGACTTTTCAACATAGTATTCTTATGTAAATGTTCTTTTAATGCATTGATTGCATCATCTTCACCAATATAATTTCTATCACCTGCATTTTCAAAATCAAATACTTGATAAATTTCATTTGAATTATCAAGATCTATACTTAACTCTACATAAACGTCTATATCATTTGGATTTTCTTTATCAAATATAGAACCATAAATTACAATATCATCTTCATCAAATCTAAGTGCTATATCTAATTCTTCTGAAGCTTCTTTCAATTCTTTTAGTATTTTTTCTTGTAGGTCTTTTTTTATTTTTTCTTTAAACATAAATTAATCCATTATTCTTTTATATCATTTTATCATATTTTCAAAATATGTTATAATTGAAATTAACAAAAAGGAAGAGTTATAATGTATGAAGACGATTATGAATTTTTGAGTGATTCAGATAGACAATTAAAAGAACATGTTAAAAATGAAATAGGTATATATGAAAAAGGTACATATGATACATTATTAGCAAAATATCCTAATGAAGAAGATTTAATCATATATCGCGGGATTAATTTTAAATCAAGATTAGAATATTATCGCTTTATGAAGAATTTAGAAAAAAATAATGGCTGGATTCAAGATAATAGTGCTTCAAGTTATACAAGAAGTAAAGCTACCGCAACAGGATTTGCAGAAACAACCAAAACATATTATCCTACACAAGAAATTATTCAAGCAGAAGCTAAAAGATCAAAAGAAGGTGATATATTATCTGGTTATTGTGGTGTTGTTTTAAAGACTAAAATTAAAAAAGGCGAAGCAGTTGATGTTAATTTATCAGAATTTGGTATAGAAGATGAAATATTAATGGAGCCACAAAGAAAAATAGAGGTTGAAGTTGAAGTTATTAATAGTTTAAAATTTCAGGTAAATCAATCAGATTTTGATATTAATGAATATATTCAAAATTGTAATAATACTTCTGATCCACTTCTTCAGTATATTACTATTAATAAACCAGAAAGAATAAATAATGATAGTGCAAATCATATTTTTGAAATGTGTTTATCTTCTAAAGAAAAAAATGCTAAAATTATTGAAAAAAGATTAGATTTAAATCCCAATGAAGAACTTATTTTCGATGGTAATCATTTAACTGTACTTAAAGAAAGACGTTTAAAAAGTTATAAAGATGATACAATTGTTCATAATTATAATTTTTATACGCCTTTATTATTATTAGAATTCGAGGATAAAGGCTGTTTTAGACCAGAACAATATAAAAAAATAAAAACTATTGCAAATAATATTATATCCGACACATTGCAGGTTTATTTAAATGAAGGTGAAAATATTAATATAAAATATCTAGAAAATGTTAGTGAATTTGCCCAATTTGCTTCAACTCATTATCGTGAACTTTATGAATCTTCTATATTAAAAAGAAAGGGCAAAGAGTACAATGAAATTTCTGAAAATTTAAGAGAAAAGATCAATGATAAAAACTTATCAAAAGAAGAAAGAGAAAAATTAATAGAAAACACAAAAGATGATCTAGTTAATATTTTGCAAACTATTTGTGATGAAAAAGTGGGAAATATAAAAAGAAAAAGCAAAAGGTTAAGTGGAAATAAAAAATGAATTATATTCAAATATATAGGTTTTCTTCAAATGCTTTTCAATCTCAAAAACAAAAGCACATTGAAGATAGCTATTTAAATAAAGAATATTTTAAAAAAAGTATTCAATATATAGAAAATGAATACTTAAGAGAACTGGCAATTTCAGGACATATTGAAATGTGTCCTGATTTTAATACTAATGGTGTTTTTGCCTTTATTAATAAACCAAATTATAATGATATAACTTATTTTTTGAATCATATAGAAAAAGATAAAATAAAAGACACTCTTGATAACCTTTATACTGCTTATATACCAGAAGATTCTGTTTGTTATCATGATACTGGTTTTGTTTATGATTCTTCAAATAAAAAGACAATTAAAGAATCATTTGATAATAAAGACTTAACTATATATATTCCAGAAGAAAGCTTACAAAGAATAACAGAAGTTTCAAAATCAAGTTTAGAAAAAGAATTTGGATTTAATTCTAAAGGAAAAATAAAAAAAAATAGAATTTTTAAATCAATATAATTATTTTTCTTTATAATCCATGTTATAATATTTATATAAAATAACGAAAATAGGAATAATTATGTCTCAAATAAAAGAATTTTTAGATAATAAAAAAGAAAATCAAATGCTATTTACTGTTTATACGCTTGATAGTAAACCAAAAGAGCGCATTTTTAAAGATTTTGATGAAATAAAAAAATATGCAGGGATAATTAGTGCGGGGCATTTTTTTAGAGAAGGTGGTGTATCTCCTGACGGAGTTGTTAGATTAGAACCTGCAAATGATTATACTATGCAGTTTTTAAAAGAAGAAGCAGCTATTGAAGAATATACTTATAGTAATGGTAATTTTATAGAAGATTTATTACCTAATTTTAATAAAATATTAGAAGACACATCTCCTGTATCTGAAAAAGATTATGTTCTTTTAAATGAAAAATTAAAAGATAAAATAGAAAAAAATGATTCAACTATATTTATGATTAATCCTGGAGATAAAGAATTTAATAATTTTATGGATATTGATAATTTTAATGATGTCAATATTGAATCTATGTATAATAATAAAAAAGGTGGTCATTCAATAGGAGCTTATCATTATGAAGATACATTAACTCTTTATGATTATCGTTTTAATAAGTTGTTTGTTGTTGATTTACGTGGGGAAGCTCAAAATATTAGTGAGGTTTTACAAAGAGAAAAAATAGAAGGTGTTAATAAAATAGGTGTAATGAAAGATTATTACTACCATGAAGATGATCATAAGGGTTATACAAAGACAGGAGCAACATTATTAATTGGCAAAGATCAAGAAGTTGAAAAAGCTTTTTCTTCATTTGAAAATAAAATTGAAGAAATCAATAGATTAGTTAACGAAGGTGAGCTAGATGATTCAAGAATGTACTATTATACTGAGAAAGATGGTTTTACTCATTCACAAGAAAACCCACTTCATATTGAAGATGCGGCACAACTTTTTAATGAAAGAAAAGTCTATTTCCCAAAAGATGATCCTTTGGGATTCATGTTTATCTATGAGGCTGAAATTACAAAGGATACATTGATGAAAGCAGGTTCTGTAAATGAAAATTTATATATTGAAGGCACTAATGGTCAAGTGGTTGAATTTAAATTAGGTGATAAAGTTGAATTAAATGAAAATCCTAAAATATCCAACGGATTAGAAAATAATCCTAATTATGAATTTAAGCGTATTGAGAGATTAGACGATCCAAAACCAAAATCTTCAAAAAGACCAAAAATGTAAAAGAGTATAAATATGTCAGAGTATTCAAAACAAGATGTTATAGATTCTTTGAAATGTAAAGGAATTGAAGCAAAATATATATCAAGTCTACTTAATAAAGGTATTAGTAAACAATACCTTTATGAAAACTATATTTTTAATTATCAAAAAAATATAGATATTATGAAAAATAATAAAATATTTCTTGAAGACTATTTTAAAGACTATAAAGAAAGTGAATCACAACATGATTCTCGTAAACGTTTTGAAAACTTTAATGATGATTGTGCAAAAGCATTAATTAAACAAAAAGCTAATAAATTAATAAGAACTATTTCAAGTCATAAAAAAATATTTAATGATGATACATATAAATACTTTCATACATTAGCTGAATTAAATGTTACTGTTGGTTTTGTAAAAGAAAATGTTGCTGATAAAATTAAAGCTTTTGAATCTACTGAATCTCTTAATAAACTTTTATTAGAACACATTAATGACTTTAGTGATTGGGATTTTAATTCAAAATTAAAATTAGTTAAACAAAACAATGTTGATATTTTATCGACTCATAATAATAAGATATTATTTGAAGTCCATGATTTTGAAAGCAGTAATAATTTAGGTAGTTCTATTTGGTGTTTATCAAGAGATAATGAAGAGGAAACTTTTGAAAATTATCGAAAAGATTCAGATAGAGTTGTATTTTGTTATGATTTTAATAAAGATGCTTCTGATAATGAAAGTAAAACCGCTTATATTGTAAATGCACAAGGTAATGTTACAAGTGGTTATTTCAAAAATGATGATTTCATGAAAGAAAATGAATATAATAGATATGAAGATTACTTTGATAGATATACAGAAAATGATTTTGTAAGTCGATTAAAAGAAAAAAATTATTCAAATGAATACATTAGTTTACTTCTTATTGCTAATGAATTTGAAGAAAATATTGAAGATTATTTAGAAGAATGTAATTTTAACCATTTAGATAATACACAATTTTATGATTTTTTAAATAAACACGATGAAAAAGCGGTTTTTAAATTAATTGAAAATTATACTGAAATTTTTACCGAACTTGATGATAATGGTGGATTATTAGATATTTTAATGCGCTATGGTGAAAGCATTAATTATTCTGATTTTGGATGTGATATTATTACTAAGATAATGGAAAATGAACAACTTATGCAGTGTGCTTTTGATAATGATTTAGATTATATAAAATCTGCATTACATAATGTTTCTTTTTCAAGTAAAGATTCAGAAAAGCAATTTAAACTATTAATTTCTAATAAAAATTATGATATAAAACAGAATTTAGAAGAATTATCTTATCCTCATTTTAATGAAGAAATATTCAAATTATTAGAATCTATTGAAGAAGAGTATAATTTAAAAAATTATATTAAATCTAATTTTGATATAGCGCAGAAAATATGTTACTCACACAAAACCGAAGAAGCATTTAATTATTTAGATTTAGATAAAGAAAATGATAAAGAATTAATTGAATTTTTAAAAGAAAAATATATGAATGTTGATGATAGAATGAAAAATAAAGTATTAAGAGTAAAAACAAAACTATCAGAGATATCAGAAGATCAAGAAGAGCTAAACAATGTTTTAAAACAAAATATACTTAGTAGACCAAGAAACTTATTTTCAGGAAGAAAACAATTAGAAGCAAATGGTGTTGTATTTACAAAAGAAGAAACATTAGATATTTGTTGTGGACTTATATTTAATGAAAAATATCAAGATATGCATAAATTAAATAGTACTGATAGATATGAAGATTTATTAGATTTTCATTTACCAGAACCTTTTGTAAAAGGTATATTTGGTTCTTCTACTTTAAATATGGAAGGATTATCAGAGTTTGTTAATTTAATTAAAAATAAAAATATTATTAATGAATGTAAAAATGAAATTGAAGTTGATAAAATAAAAACTAAAATTGAAAGAATAGAAAAACACTCTCCACTTTCTTTTTTAATCAATAAAGAAGAAAATTTACTTAATAAAAACAGTTTTTTAAAAAAAAATAAAATTTAATCTATTTTTTTATAATTATTATTATATATTGTTATATAAATAATAGGATAAAAAATGAAAACATATATATTTATAATAATATTTATAATAACAAACAATTTATATGCAAATTATATTTATAAAATACCTTTTGATTTAAATCAAAATATTGATATTACTAATGAACTATCAAGAGATACAAATGATTCAAATTTAGAAAACAATGAAAATTCAGAAGAAAATATAAATGAGTGGGCTTTATTTTTACAAAAAAATTCCAATTCTTATGATTTAAACAACATGCAAACACAAAGTAGAGATTCAGGAGGTAGACGGACACCAATAGAAAATCCAAAAATGCCATTAGAAGATATAGCTACTATAATTCGTGGCTCTGATGCTAGAATAAATTTAGGAGCAAGTTTTGACACACCTGACATTTATAATCCTCTTGTTTTTCCAACTGTACAAGGTTTAAATAATACAATAAAAGAAATTGTGTTTTATCATAATACATTTAATGTAACAGGCATGGGCAATGTTAAAGTAATTAAAGAAGATTTCATTGTTAATTTTTCAGGAGCTACTTCTTATGAAAATTTATCTAATTTAATTAAAATAGGTGGAGATTTTACTCTTCTTGGATTTAATAATAATTCTGTTGATTTATCCTTTTTAAGAAATCTTCAATCAGTTAATAATATAGGTTTTAGAGCAGTTAATCCTTTAAATATCTCTTCTATTAATAAAAATTTAATTATGAATGATTTATTTATAGATACAAATTATGTAATTCCAGAAGAAGACGCTTATTGGATTCGTGATAAATTATTAAACGGAACAATTAAAAATGTAGTGTTAGAAAAAGTCGGAAATAGTGAACTTCTATTATTTAAAGGATTAGAAAAAGTTGAAAATATAAAAATAAGCTACATGAATAATTTATTAAATTTAGAAGGACTTAATAATTTAATAACTTCTAAAAACATTGAAATAATAAACAATAGTAATTTAACAAGTATTGAAAACTTAAGTAATTTAACTGCAGTTGAAACATTAGATTTAAGTAACAATAATATAGAATCACTTGTTGGATTAAATGGTCTTGTCAATGTAAAATATTTAAAACTTAGTAATAATAAATTTACAAATTTAAATGGACTAGAAGGTTTAATTAATATTATTGAAGATATTGATTTGAATATAAATCCCAATTTAGAAAATTTAATTGGACTTAATAACCTTGAAAGTGTAAGAGACTTTAGGATAATAAATAATCCTAATCTAAAATCTTTAAATGGTTTAGATTCTTTAGAGAGTATAAGAGATTTAGATATTTCTTATAATAAGAATTTAGAAACATTAGACGGATTACAAAATCTTAAAAACGTTAGAGAAATAAATATGTATAAGTCTTCAATAAAAGATATATCAGCTTTAAATGGATTAATTAATGTTGAAAATAAAATTTTTTTACAAGAAGTAGAAGGTGGCTTTTCAAATAAATTATCTTCTAATAGTTATTTATGTAATAATTTAAATAAGATAAGAATGTATACTATTGATAATCAAAGTTGGGAGGCAAGTGAAATATGTGAATAAAAAATAATTTTTAAATTTTATTTTCTTTTTTTAATATTTTTTCAATAGCCTTACTAAATATTAATACTTCTTTTGAATCTTTATTTTTTGACATACCATATTTCCAATCTGGATATATTATATGATAATTACTATACAAGTCTAAAACTTCTTCTGAATTGTTATAAGACATTATCCATTTTTCTTCATTATCTAAAATATCTTTTAATAATAAATGATTAAAACCTTTATGATTATCACCACGATTACCATATAAGTAATTTTTTATAATATAAGGAGGATCTAAATAAAAAAAACTTCCTGTATTTTCTTTTATACTATTTTCAAAGGATTTATTTTCAACGGTTAAATTTTTTATTTTAAAATCAATGATTCTTTGAATTGAAGAAGTTGTAAATCTTGGGTGATTAGGTGACATACCGCCTGATAATGTAGAACCAGAGAAAGAACTTCTATTTAATACATAAAATATTGCGGCTCTTTCTAATTTTGATAAATTATTAAATTGTGATTTTTGTAATTTATAAAAATCTTCTTTACTTAATGGATAATATTTTTGGATTTCTTTTGCTAAATTTATATTATTATTAATTAATTGTTCCCAAAAGTCAGTTAATGGCAAAAAATTATCATAACCTTTCACTATTTTATTATTTTGCGCACACTCTAATTCAATAGAACCACCACCAAAGAAAGGAGAAATCAATGTATCTTCTTTTTCTGGAATAAGATTAGTTATTATTTTAACTGCTCTACTTTTACCGCCAGGGTATCTTAATGGTGACTTTACTTTTTTCATTAAAAATTCTCTATATTTTTTTTAACGCGAAATGCTTTAGCTTTTGATGTTATTTCTATTTTAGAAATTGTTCCTTGACCATATATTAATTTTAATATAAGACCTCGATATTCAACAAATTCAGTAAAAAAAAGTTCTTTTTCATCTTCTTTCATATTCATAACAGATTTTATACTATCAAAAAAGTCATAAAATTCTTTTTCTGTAATACATTCATAATTAAAAGAAAAAGAATCATTAATATCTTCTAAATTTGAATCTACTATTTTATTATATACTTCAAAAAATTTATCACTTTCAAAAAATAATTTTTTACTCTTTTCTTTTTCTTGTTTTAAAACAATTTCTTTTTCTATATCTTTTTTAAATTCTTCTGAATTAAAATAATTTTCTATTTCTTGTTTTCTATTTTCATTCATAGAACACCTCTTATAAATTTATTTTAATATAATAACAAAATGATATTTTTAAGTCAATTTATTTTTCTTTTTTGTAACTACTTTTTGATCTCTATTATTTAAGTAGTCTATTATTTCATTTTTAGGTGACATTATGTAGCTATCTTGCATTTTTTGAGTAACCTCAAAATTTCTTTTTTCTAATATTTTTTTCATATTATCATTAACAACAAATAATTTAATTATAGCATTTTCATTCATTTGTTTATAATCTTCAAAACGTTCTATTGCAAGTTCTGTTAATTGAGTGCCTATTTTCTTTCCTTGTTCTTTTTTAGATACAACAACATCAAATTCAAATGTTTCAAAATCCCAAGCATCGAATGTAGTTGCAATAACATTATCATTATCATCTAAAACAACATTAACAACTTCTCTATCTCTTGTAATTCCTATATTTTCTTCTTTTGCTAAATTATAAGCTTGCTCTATATATTCGTAATCTTCTTCTGGATCTATATAATGTATATTTAATTTTGACATTTTTTCTTTTTTCATATTTTTCTAATTCCTTTTATATACATTATAATATGATATAATAAAATAAACAATAAGAGATTTTTATAATATGAATACACAAGATTTTTTAATGCAGAAAATAAAAGAAAAAGAAGGTAATTATTTTAAAGTAATTAATTCATTAATTGAAAATGGTATTGATAAAGATTCTGTAATGAATATTTATGATAAATATAAAAAGCATAAAAATTTATTAAATAATAATAATATTTACTTCTTTGATTATTTTAATAAAGAAGATGAAAATTTAAATAAACAGTTTGAAAATTTAAGTGATGACATTCACAAAGAAATTATTAATTCTAATTATAAAAAAATAAAAAAAGATATGTATAGTAAAAAAAATAATATAATGAATGAAAAAACAGATGAATTAATAAGAATGTGTGCTGAAGCTGATATATCACCTAAACTAATAAAAAAAGAAATAAGTAGTAAAATAATAGCATTTAAAGATTCTGAATATCTTAATTATGCTATTGAAAAGTTATATGAAGAGGTAAATGGAAAATGGAATAAAGAAGTTTATTTAAATAAATTAAAAAATACTAATTCAAAATTATTATTAAATGAAGATAACAAACTAGCTATTGAAATTCTTAACCATGAAGATGCTCAAACATTAGGGATACCTAAATGGTGTGTATCAAGAGATAAAGAATTTTATTTTGATCATGTTAATAATCAAGAACGATTTGTTTTTATTTATGATTTTGATGAAGCACCTTTTGCAGAAGAAAGTTTAAAAGCAGTTAATATTCATACTGATGGTGAAGTTATTGATGTACATAACAGAAGAAACATTTTAATTAGTAATAATAGTGTAAGTCAATATAATCATATTTTTAATGAAATAGATAAAGAAACATTGATTTACAAGATTAAAAATGGAAAAACACCTATTTATGATGAATATTTATTAGCTAAAAAATATGCTATTTATGGTTTATATGAAGAATCAAAAGATATATTAAATCTTGAAGAATATAAAAAACAACTTGCTCATTTATTCTCTCACAATATGACGGATATTATTAACAGTAAAAATACAATTAATTTTATACAAGAACTTGACGGTTATTTTGATAATCCTGAAGAATTATATTCTTATGAAGTATTTGATTGGATGAGAGAAGTTGCTTATTTTGATAATAAAACAATTAATGCTTTTTTTGAAACACCTATTACAATGAAATTAATTCAAAAAGAAATTAATGATAATGAAGGTAATGATTTAGATGATATTTTAAATAACGAATTATCACATTCCATTACACAATTTTTCTCACAAGATGATGAGAGCCGATTTAAAGTAGGTTTAAATTATATTGAAAAATTAAAAGATATTGGCATTACTGATATTGAAAAACTTATTCATTTTAAAAATATTCATGAAAGTTCTTTGGATTTTTTAAATGAAAATTTAAATTTATCAAAAAAATTAGATAAAAAGGTTGTTTATGCAAATCAAAGTGAAGAATTCTTTAATAAATATTTTGATATTATTAATTTAAAAGAAAGCTCTGATAAGCAATTTACTGATTTTAGTCTGGAATTATTTCTTGGGGTTATTAATGATCGAATATCTAATTTTAATGGAGTAAGCTATGGTATTAAATCTTATTTCAAAGATGATTTTAAAGAAATAAAAGATAAATATTTTAATATTGATAAATATAAATTAATACTATTCAATACTGTATCAACTCCTGATAAAAAACAAGAAACATTTTTAAATCTACAAAAATCTTTCAATATAGAAAAGGTATCACCTTCTCTATCTAAAAGAATTATTACAGAAGTTGTTACACATAAATCATATAAAGAATTTGAATCTTTACCAAGTAATAAACAAGATGAAATAATAGAAAATCGAATTAATTCTATGCCAAGACCTTTAAAAATGTACTTATCTGATTTTATAAAGAATGAATCATTTGATTTATCTGAATCTCACGATTTTTTATTAAGAGTGTCTAAAATTGAAGGATTTGAAAATCTTTTAGAAAAAAGAAATAAAAAATTAAAAAATAAACCATAAAAAAATTTTACTTGACCAATTTAGTTTGAATTGCTATAATTTATTCATTCTTAATAGTGGGGTTATTTTTGTGGATAAAAAACAATATATAATTGATAATTTTGATTATTTAATATCAATTAATGAAAAATTAAAAGAAAATAGCGAAAAATCTGATTTAGTTAATGCTTTGTTTGGTAGTTCTTATTTTGTTTTATTTTTATTGCTATCATTTTTATTTTTTAATATATATAGCACTTTTTTTAAACCTGAATTGGAACATCGTGATATTTTATTAACTATACCTTGCTTTTTACTTTCTGGACTTTTATTATGTCTTCCTAATTACTTTTTTAAAAGAAATAAACTTAAAAACTTTAAAAGCAACAAAATTTCTAAAAATGTTTATAAAAAAATATTTTATTATTATTATGAAGAAAACATCTATATTAATACAAAAGAAAATGTAAATAAGTTTATTGAATCATTAACAAAAAAAGAAATTGAAGTTATTGAAAATTTAGATTCTATTTCTTTGAATTCTAATATTAAATTTAATTTAATAGATTATATTTATAATTTAAGTGATAAAGAAAAAATAAAGAATAGAAAAAATATTATAAAAACACTAAACCATTGTGAATTTAATAGTCAAGAGTATAAAGATAAAGTTAATGATTTAAAAAGCTTTTATTTAAATAATATTGAAAATAAAGAAAATATTAACATTCTAAAAACAAATATTATTAAGTCAATATAGGAAAAAATATGAATAAGAAAATAATTTACATAGATATGGATGAAGTTTTAGCAGACTTTTATAAATCATATGAACAAAAAATAGAAAGTAACCCTTATATTAAATTTCCACAAGCTGAATATGGATTTTTTGCAAATTTAGAACCTATCAAAGATTCAATTGAATCAGTTAAAGAACTTATTAATTGTCCTTTATTTGATGTCTATATATTAACAGCACCTTCTGTACAAAATCCGTTATGTTATACAGAAAAAAGAGTATGGATTGAAAAATATTTTGGTTTAGAATTTTGTCATAAAATAATTATATCTCCAAATAAAGGATTGAATAAAGGTGATTATTTAATTGATGATAATGATTCAGGTAAAGGTCAAGAATATTTCGAAGGAAAACTTATACACTTTGGAAGTGCTACATTTCCTAATTGGAAATCTGTTATTGAATATTTTAATGATAAATATAACTTATCATTGAAGTTGACTAAATTTTAATTTATTTTATAATTATATTTATGATTTAGAAAGAAGGAACTTTATTATGTCAGAAAAAATAGTTAAAATTTTAGATAAAAAAGCTGATATTAATAAAAGATACGAGGCTTTTAAAAAATTTGAAGAATTAACACATGATATAAATTATCAATATTTAGATTTAAAAGATTCTGAAATGGATACTGTTGATTTTATTGTAAAGTATGGCTTTCTTCCAGAATTTAAAGTGAATGAATATTTTGAAAGTAGAAAAGAAATTACAGAATTAGAAATCAAGAAAAAAGAATACCAAAATAAAATTAATGAATTAAGAGAATTTTTATATAAAGAAAAAGAGAAAAATATTATTAATTTAGACTTTTGTATTTTATATACAAAATACAAATTATTGCTTAAATATAAAGACACCATTGTAGATGAAGAAGCAAACTTTTTTTCAAAATTATTCACTAAAACAAAAAAAATACCTAAAAATGAATATGTTTTGAAATTATTTCTAAGAAGTAATGGTAAAGAGTTTTTAAGTAAAAAAGCAATTAATGAAAAAATACATAAATTTCAAGAAGAAGTACATGAGTTTGTTTTTAGTAAAAAAACTAAGGGAATGTCTAAATCCTTAAATATGGAAAAATATTTAACACCTAAATCAAAAAAAATCTATAATGAAATCAAAGATATTTTATTTCAGTATGAAATGGTCAATGAAAAAAACTTTTTTGATTTTAATTCTGAAAATGTTAATAAAGAAACTGTTTTTGTAGAAGAACTAAAACAACAATACATAAAAATTTTAAAACAAAAAGAAAAAATTGTTGTTGATAATATAGAAAAGGCTATAAAAAATATTAACAAAATAAAGAAAGCATTAAAAAAACTTGAAGAAGAAATTCCAGAAAGTGTTAAAGAAAGGATAACAAAAGAAGCTGAATTTGTTCTTTTATTTGAAGAATATAATAATGAAAAATCTATTTTTGAAAAATCTGTTATTCGATATGGTGAGTTGTAATTATTAAGAATTTGGAATATTTTCGATAACTACTTCTTTCCATTTAAATCTTGGTGATCCCTTTCCTATATCTTTCGCCCATAAATATATACTTGAAGCAGTTGAAACGTCAAAAGTTATACTTCTATCAGTCCAGTTTGAATCTGAATAATAACTTGAATTGTTTAATATTTTCTTATCAGCATTAGATTTATCTTTATAAAATATTTGATAATGAGCACGATTACCATAACCTCCTGTTATATAATCTTGCCAATGAATAGTTATTCTTTTATTTTCTATTATTTTATCTGGTATAAATATTGAATATACTCTTGAATTTGAATAAGCTGCACTAAATAGTTCTGTTGTTGTTTCTATATTACCGTCTATTGCATTTAATATTGTTATATTATCATTATTATTTTTATAACTTTGTCCATAACCACTCCAATTATGAGTCCAATTATAAGAAATACATTCTTTACCATCTAAACTTAAAAAAGCAGGGGATTTACAAATAATCTCAGTTTTTTCTACATCTTCTACTTCTTTTATTTGTATTCTATCTTCATAAGTCTTTTTAGGTATTTCCATTACATACTTTTCAGCATTTAGATTTAGTAAAAGTAATGTTGATAAGTATATCAATAAATTTTTAATTTTCATTTCAAGTTCTCTTATAATTATTATTATTATTATTATTATTATTATTATTATTATTATTATTTTAATATTTATAAAGAAAAAATCAACAAAAAAAAATATTATAATATAATTTTATATAAAATAATAAATTTTCAATAAAAAAGAGTCAATTATTAAATTGACTCTAAATATGTTTTTAATTAAATTATAAAGTATTTACAATTGCGGCAATTCTTAATGCTTCATGCACTTGTTCTTTCGTCATACCTTCTTTTTGAAGCAAGTGAGCATGACTCTTTATACAAAATTCACAATTATTAACAAATGATACTGCTAATGATATAAATTCAAAATATTTTTTATCTATTTTATGATTTGTATAGAATTGCATTCTTAAAGAAGCATTAATTTTAGCATAATCATTTCCCAATATATGTTTGCCTCTATAATAAACATTATTCATATTCATAATAGTTGCTGCACCACGTACACCTTCAATTAAGTCTTCATCAAAATGTTCAGAAGCCGCTTCTAAAAATTTTTCTGCCATTGGATGATTTTTAGCAAATAAAATCCCATATACAGTTGCTGCTACTAATTTAGTTTCTATAACATTAGCATTATTCATTAATACACTTGATAAATTTAATTTAGTATCTTTGTTATACGTTTCAAACGTAAAATTATTTAAAAATTCTTTCATTTTAGTCTCCTTTTTTTAGACATTTACAAATCTGATCACCATAATAATTATCCCTATAATTACAGTAATATTTTTTATTGTTTATTTTTATAATCATACTTATTCCTTTTATATAGGGGTAATGAAACCCCTATTAGTTAATTATATTATTCTGGTTTTAAAGTTTCATCACCTGCTTTCCAATTACAAGGACATAATTCATCTTGTTGTAGAGCGTCAAGTATACGTAAAATTTCTTCTGGATTTCTACCTACACTACCTGCATTTATACTTACGTGTTGAATTACACCATTTGGATCTATAATAAAAGTACCTCTTTCTGCAATACCTTCTTCTTCGTTATAAATACCTAATGATTTTGCAAGACTTCCATTAGTATCCGCTACAAGTGGAAAAGGTACGTCACGGATATCTTCGTTATCCATTCTCCAAGCCCTGTGAACGAATTCATTATCAGTACTGAAACCTATTACTTGTGCATCTCTATCATTAAAGTCTTCATTTAAGTCACCAAATGCTTTTATTTCAGTAGGACATACGAAAGTAAAGTCTTTTGGATAACCAAAAATAACTAACCACTCACCTTTTGCATGAGTAATAGTTTTATCACCAATTTGAACTAATAATTCAGTTTGACCATTTTCTGGATTTTTATATTCTACTGTTGGGAAAGATTCCTCTATAGAAGTGTTTACTGAAATATTTGATAGTTTAGTAAATTCTGGCATTTTTTGATTTATAGTTAACATAGTTTTTCTCCTTTTCTGTTTTAGTTACTACTTAATATAACAGAAAGATTAAACTATTAAAGCAAATAAAATCTATCTTAGTGATTGAAAAAATCTATTAAACTAATTTTTAATAAATTATTTTCTTCGTAAGAAAACAATATTGCTATCTTTGTTTTTTATAAATCTTATTATTTGCTTTTTATGATATGATTTTAAATCATTTAATTGAGATAGGTCATTTGTTAGATTATTTTTTATAAAATTATTAAATTCATAAAAATCAACTTTTTTTAATACTTCTTCATTTGGAATCAAAATATTGTTAATGCTTTTTTCATTTTCATAAGTTTTAAATATAAAAGCTTTTTTAATATTTTTTGTTTTTATCAATACATCACTATATAAAGTAGGTAGATAATCAGATATAAATTCAGATAAGACTTTTTCATTTATATTCAGTTTTTCATTTAATAATATTTCTTCATAAATTTTATCTATTAAATGATATATAATAGAAGAAAATTTATAATAAGTATTACCTTTATTCGATAAAGTTTTTATTTCTGTATAAGGGAGATCAAATAAATAATTTTTTTTATAATTCAATTCATAATTAAATCTATCATAATCCAATAAATTTTTAAATAATAATGAATTAGGATCATTATTAACCACAACATTGTTTTTACCTATAGATAGTAAAAAATCATTAATAGCATAATCATTATAATTTTCATAAACAAAACTTTCAAATGGATGACTTTTTATTTTTTTGTTATTAAAATTTTCTTGTATTTGTTTTTGTAAAATATTAAAATTTTCTGCTTTATATAAACTTTTTTCTTGATAAGACAACTTAAAATAATCATTATGATGTCTTATCATAAAACTATTATAATTAAACATATTTTTCTCTCTCTAACCATTTGTGCTCTCACCCACAAATATTTTGCTTAATTATATAATATTATTAATATAATGTCAACAACTATTTAAATAAGTCTTTATTTTTATTAACAGTATAATTCAAAGCTGGAACACTTTGATTTTCATCAACTTCAACAAATGTAATAACTTTTAATTTATTTAACAAGTAACGGGTTCTTTTTTCTATATTTTTAAATTCGAATTTTTTTTCTAAATTTTGATGCTCAAAATGTAAAGTTAAAATATCATCTTTTATAAACCAAGTAACAATATCGCAATTTTCAAGATATTCTTGTTCATTTTGTTTGTAAAATAAAATCACATATTCACCAGTAGGCAGCCTTCTTATATCATATTCTTCTATATTTTCTAAAATTTTCATTAAAATCATCCTTCCTCTTATTAAAAATAACTATAATACAAAATATTTTTTTTTCAATTTTTATTTTGAAAATATAAAAAAGTATATTATAATATAATTAGAAAATAAAAATAAGGTTAAAAAAATGAGTATATTAAAAAAAATGGGATTAGTAACAGCAGTAGCAATAAGTGGAGCAACAGTAATCAACCTTAAGGCAGGAAGTCAAGATATATCTTTAATAAAACAATCAACTCCTGTACAATATCAAGCTCCTGAAAATGCTTCACAATCTCAAAAGGATTGTTATAAAATTATGACTGATGTTAGCCTTTCACATTTTTCTGCTCTTAAATCAGAAGAAGAAGGTCATAAACGTGCTATGAAAAGTTGTGGTATAAAACCTTAAAATTTTATATATTTAATATTTTCCTTGTTTATAAAAAATGATTCCGCTGGTTTCATTTTTTTTGTTTCTTTTTCTATTTTTTCATTTAATTCTTTATCATAAACAAGTGTAATTCTTGCTTCATTATGTATATCTAGTTCATCATCAATATAACTTGTTTCAATGTATTTATATCTTTGTATTTCTTTTGTTAATATTAAAAAATGATTAAATACATTACCAATATATCTTTTAATTGCTCTTTCATTATATAAAGATTTTACATAAATTAAAAAACTTATATTATATTTATTTAATTCTTTTATCTGCTTTTGTGTGTTATCTTCAACTATTATATTTGAAGATAATATGATAGGTAAAAAATCTGAATCTCTTTCTTTTATTTTTAAAAACTCTAAATTATCTTTGTATAACTCTAATCTTCTTAAATCATCTTCAAATGTATTTTCTTTTAATACTATATATATATGTGAAAGTAATAATGCATTTTCTAAGAAATCTTCTTTTATTTCAAATGCAGTAAAAACTCTATCTTTATATTCAAAAAGTTCTGAATCACTTTTAATCATTTCTGATACATTTAAAAATTCATTTTCATTAACAAACCATATAAGACCTGTACCTTTTCTAATATTTTCTCTTATTACTCTAAATATTGATTGATTAGCAAAATAGTTTTCTTTTCCATATATCAATACATTATCGTGAAATAAATCATTACCAGAGTTTTTTAGATAACTATTTTGAGTATTTGGATAATCATATGCTTTTTCTTTTTTTTGAAATTCAAATATTTCTTCTTCTTCTTTCTTTTTTTCTTCATTTATTATTGATTCATTTATTTCATTTTGGTTTTTTATTTTTTCTTCAACTGTTTCTTCTAAAATACATTCTAAATCTTCTAAATTTAGGGATTCTTCAAGATTATCAAAAAAATTTTCTTCAATCTTATTGCTATTTTCTTTATTTTTAAATTCTTTTTCTGATTTTTTGGCTTCTTTTAAAATTTTATCTATTTGAATTTCTCTATTTTTTTTAAATATATTTTTAAACATATTTTTTTTCCTTAAACTTAAAAAATAAAATAACATAAAAAAAAAATTTTAAAAATATTAATTGTATTTTCTTTATAAATCTGATATTATTATAAAAATTAAATTATAATGGATAAATGTTATGATAGACATAGGCTCTGAAAATTCGGATATTGAAAAAAAATTATCAAACTTTTCTGAATTCAATTTTGTTTTTGATGGTGTTGAATGTAAATCAATGGAAGGATTATTACAATCTTTTAAATTTCCTGATGTTGAGAAACAAAAAAGAGTTTGCTCATTGGTAGGTAAAAAAGCAAAGTTTAAAGGTAAAAAAAAGAAATGGTATTTAGATCATAAATTATATTGGAAAGAACAAACTTATGATAGATTTTCAGTTGAGTATCAAAAATTATTAGATAAAGCATTTTCAAGTTTATATCACCAAAACAAAAATTATAAAGAATTAGTTTTATCTACTGGTAATGATTTACTTTTTCATTCAATAGGTAAAAATGATCCTAAACAAACAATTTTAACAGAAGAAGAATTTTGTTTAAGAATTGATAAATTAAGAAAAGGATTGTTATAATTCTTTTATTATAACTTTCTTTTTCTTTTTATCTTTTTTAATATTTTCTTCTTTATTTTCTTTATCTTCAAATAATTTTTTAATCTTTTCTAGTTTTTTCATAAAAGGCTTTTTTACACCCTCTTCTATATGCTCTTCAATATCATTTAATATATTCTTTTTTTCTTTTATTTTTAATAATAATAAAAGATATTCATAAGTTTCTATATAATTTTTTATATTTAATTCTTCATAATTTTTCTTTGATAAATTAACATATAAGTCTTCTATTTCATCCTTATCAACTTTATTTGAAGCTAATAACTCTTTCATTAATTCAAAGTTTTCTTCTTTATTAAATAATACTTTAAATAAAGACTCTTCTGAATTTTCTATTTCTTTTATTTTTTCAATCAACTTTTTTCTATCTTCTAAATATTGAATTTGAGTAAAATAATAATAAATTAAAGAGAACGTTGCTAAAGTAATAAATGTAAATGGAATCAAAAATATATTCTTAACAATAAATGATAATACAACTGCTATAAATAAAAAATAAACGACAAAATATTTTATATCTTTCATACTTATTTTTTTTGTTTTGTTTTCAAGTTCTTTTATTTTCTTTAATTTTATTTCTATCATTTTTAAACCTTATTTTGTTAGCTATTATATCATAATATTATATTTTTTCAATAAACATAGTTATTTAAATTGATTATTATTTAATTTTTGTTAAATTATTATTTTAAGGAGTAATTTATGGAACAAATAGAAATAATTATTATTGTTATACTTTTTTTAGCGATTGTTTTTAAATTAATTAAAATATTTAAATATTTTGTTGCTATATTTTTTATGCTTACAGCATTATATTTTCTAGGCGCATTTGAACATCCAGCAGTAGTTGATTTCAATAATAAATATAAAATTAGTCAAACTTTTTCTGAATGGAATGAAAAGTTAGGTTTCGCGGGAACTATAGAGAATATTTTTGGTTTTTTTAAAAACGAAATTAATGAAAAAGAAACAAAAACTAATAAACAACAATGTTTAATAGATAATAACGGTGATTCAAAAAAATGTGAAAATAATTAATTGATTTATTATTTTTTAGTGTTATAATTCCTTAAAATTTTAGGTGAAATATGAGCATAAAAGCAGAAGACGGAAAAAACATTATTGATTTTTTAAAAAATTCATTAAAAGTAGATATACCAAGAGATGGTTTTTTAGCAGGGCAATCAGTTTGTACTGCTTTATTATATCTTAAAGGAAAGCAAAAGGAATTTTTTGTTAATGATTTAGATATATTTTTACCTGAAAATTCCTTGACTCGTATAGAAAGAAGAGGATTTTCACAAAAGCAAAATAAAATGTTGCATAAAATGGTTGGATTTAACAATCAAAAATCATTTTTTACTAATTTAGACTTTAATAAAAAGGAGTTAAGAAATAATTTTAATTTAGATCAAGAACTTAAAAAAGAAACTATAAAATATCAATCAAAATTAAAAAAAGAAAACAAAAAAAATGATGATGACTATCAAAAAGATTTCATTAATGGTCTAGCTTATAAAATAAAAAGAGAAAATACATTTTTTAAAGAAAAAAGCTTAAAGTTTTCAGCTTCTATTTCAAGAAGAATTTTCGATACAACAAGAAAAGGTATTTTTAATTATATTTATTACTATAATGAATACATTACAAATAATCACTATGATTATGAATATATATTAAAAGATTTTGATATAAACTGTACACAAATTGGTATTTGTTTAAGAACTCAAAGAATATTTTATACAAAAAATTTTATTGACTTTTATAATACAATGGTAATGAAAATATGTAAGCCAGATACACCTTATCATTCTATTATTAGATTTTTTAAAAAACAAAAAGAATTTGGATTTAATAACTCTTCAAGTGAATTTGAAAGTTTTTATATATCAAACTTATTAAGATATGGCATATTTTCTAAAAAGAAAAATTCAAAACAAAATTCAAGTGAAAAATACAATAACTATTGTTTTGGTGATATCTATGCTGATAAATTTAAAAGCAGTAATATTAAAGATTATTTTACTTTATATAGTTTAAAAAAACAAACAGATTTAATAAAGGAAACTCGTAAAAAAAATGAGGATAAATTTTATGATTATAACCTTTATAAACTTCGTAATAGTATAGATAAATTTGATTATATTGAAAGTGGCGAACATAAAGAGTTTTTAGAAAAAACATTTGGTGGTTCTATTTCTGGTTATGAAGATTATATTCATGTTCATTTAAGAAGGATCATGGAAGAAAAACAAAAAGAAAAAATGAAAACTTATTCATATAAAAATCCTGAAATTGAGTTATTGAAAGAATATAAAGATATTGAAAAAAATGTAAATTCTGGTGATTTGAATTTTAAGTCTTATTCTTTAAATCGTGATTTAGAAGTTTATAATTTTTATTTATCTAAAAATGTAAATGAAAGCATTGATGTTTTTAAAGTAAAAGAAATTAATAAAATACTAAGTAAAAATTATTATTTAAAAAAATTTTTATATTCTATTGAAAATATAAATGAAATGTACGAAGCATTAAAACTAACAGAAGAACTTTTTAATGATGATCAAATTTCTAAAAGTGCTATAATTCATAAAACTTTAAATAAAAACAACTATACATTAAGAACATTTAAACAGGGATTAATGAAAACAATTAATACTGAAAGAAAACAATATTCACAAGAAGAACTATCTAATAAAAAATATAAATTTAAAATACCAGAAGGATTTTCTCTCGATATATTAAATAGTCATTATAAATTAAAAGAACAATCATTATATCAAAAAATCGTTTTGACACCTTATAAACTTGGAATAAAAAATAATAAATATTTAATTTTATCTTTATTTTCTGATAAAAATAATAGAATTACCTTTATTTTAAATGTAGACAAAAATAAATTATATTTAAATAAATACAAAGTTTATACTTTTAATAAGAATAATAGTGTAGCAAAGAAAAAAATAATTGAAAATAATGAAAAAGTGGCAAAAGAGTTTATATCTTTAAATAATATTATTATACAAGAATAAATTATAACTTTACTTTTATTTTAAAAGTAGTATTTTTTATAATAATAATAATAATAATTAAAGGAATATTATGAAAAAAACTACTTTATCTACATTTATATTAGCTACATTATTTACACAAAACATAATAGCAGAAGAAAGAGTAGTCGTATATGATAATTACGGCTACTTATTTTCCAAAAAAGATATTACAGTAACTGATAATTATTTATTAGAATTGCCTAATTCTGTTGATTCTTCTTCTTTAAACATTAGATTTAAATATTCCAATAAAAATATACCAATTTTAAATAAAACAATACAAAACAATTCAATTAATACACTTTATTATCAAAATATAGGAAAAAATATTAACTTCTATATTAATAATCAAAAAATTGAAGGAAAATTACTTTCAATTAGCAACAACTTTATTAAAATAAAAGTTAAAAACGAAATTTTTACAGAATTTAGATACTATAATATTAATAGTCTTTATGGTGTTTCTTTCGAAAAAGACTTTAATTTCTCTAATAAAGTGTTTGATATAGATTTAGAAAATGATAAAGAAAAAAATATGGAACTTTCTTATTCTGTGAGATTCAATCAAATCAACTGGAATCCTCATTATCGTTTCTTAATTAATGATAAAACAAATACAGGTTATTTTGATTATGATATTACAATAGATAATCATTCTTCTTACTTTTTTAAAGATATAAATCTTGAATTATTATCAGGAAAAATTTATCAAACTAATAATTACAATAGAAATAGCATTCAACAAAAAAATATTGTGGTGGCTGATATAATGGGCGCTTCACCTGCACAAGAGTTCGATAATTTTTCTGGTTATCAAAGACTTGTTTTTGATAACAAAATAACATTAGAACCTTTCTCTTCTAATACTTATCCCTATTTAGATGATAAAGAATTAAGTTATGAAAAAATTTATAAATTTAAAGATTATCCTAGTAGTAACTTTGAAAATAAGAATCCTGAAATTGATATTAATATTAAAAGAGATAAAAAAGAAGACTACTTTCCTTTAATGTCAGGAAATATATCTGTTTTTAATAGTAAAGAACTTTATGATTCAACTTTTATTGGTGCTTCTCATATAGGAACTAAAAGTAAATCTGAAAATATTATATTTAGTATAGGTCAAAGTCAAAATATTTATATTAGCAAATCTGCTCATACTAATAGAATAAAATATTACCCAAATAATAAACAAGCTTATATGAATATTCACAAAGTTTCTTTATCTATTAAAAATGATGAAAAACATGATATTAAATTAATTTACAGATTGAATAATAATGCCATGATATTGACTCAAAAAGAATATGAAGATAATTTTGCAAGAGACTTAGATAATGTTCTCGCTTTAAAGAAAAGATATAAAAAGAACAATACAAAAACTATTAATGTTAAAAAGGAGTCTACTTCAAAAGAATATTTTTATATTATTGAATTTTAATTTATTATGAAAAAAATTTTATTATTTCTGAGTTTTTTATTTTTAATTTCTTGTAGTGACAAAAAAGAAATAAGTGTTGAAGAAATACAAGAAGTTTCTGATGAAATTGTTGAAAATGTTTCTGGAAAACATATACCTAATGTATTTTCATTAGAAGATGATAACGAATTAATTTTTTCTAATGGTGACAAAATAAATGTATATAAAGAAAATGATTTTGTTGTGGTTGAATTAGGCAAAAACAATAAAAATACATATTCTTATGGTTATTATTATGAAAATGATTTATTAAAATTGAATTTTACTTCTCATTCAATTGTTTCTTCTTTAAAAAGTAATTTAGATCATTTAAATAAAGTAAATAAATTTTATATTAAAAATAATAAAGTAAGTAATTTTGAATTCAAATTTTTAGAAGGAGAAGAAATCAACCTATTTTCAAATAATAATAATTTTGAATATAATAATTTAACTAATATTAAAATTAAAAAATATAATCAAACTTATGCTGTACTTGTCGATTTAACAAATACAAAATACTGTAATGAACATAATAGTATTTTATTTGATAAAAATAAATTAAATCAAAACATTATAGAATTACAAAATAAATTTAATTTTTCAAATATTGTTTGTGGTGAAGAAAACATTTTATTATTCAATAATGATTATATTTTTGAGGATAAGCGTGATTTTTCTTTATTTTCGGATGAAATTATTATTAATTCAAAAAAAGAAGTCTTTAATAAATTAAATAATAAAGATCTTTTTATTAATGCTATACTTGATGATAATTATGTTTATATCAACTTAAATAATTTAGATAAATTTAATTATAGTTTGGATTACAAATATAATCAAAAACATAAATCACTTGATATTATTATTAATAAAATACCTGAAAATTGGATTAGTGTTAATAAAATAAAAATAAATAAAAATATTTTTTATAAAATTGATAAATTAAATACTATTCAAAGAAATTATAATGATTCTATTGGAAGAGTTAGTTTAGAAAAATATGAAAATTCTGATTATGAATTGATATCTTTTAAGAATGAAAATAGTTATTATTTTAGTTATATAAATAATTTAAAATGCAATTATTTCTCAGATCAACTTATAATAGATATAAGAGATATTGATGATAAGGCTGATTTATTGTTTATTAAGGGTAAGGATAAAAAATGTAAAACATATGAAACAAAAAAAGTTGCAATAAACCACAACTTATACAATATAAAAGATATTAATATTAATAAAAACATTTATAATATAGGAATAAATGACTATTTTGAAATTGAATATGATGATAAATTTGAATTTGATTATAAAAATGATTATAAAGTTTATAACTATAAAGTAGTTAATAGTCAATTATATTTATATATTGATAAAGAAAATGATTTTTACAATATTCTTAATAAACCTATAAATGAAATAAAAATAGAACAATTTTCAAATATTAATATTATAAATCTTTATAATGATTCATTATACCAAGAAGTAATCGAAGATAACCTAAAAATTTATAGAGATTTTAATGAAAAACTAAAAGCTAATATAAGAAGATATAATGGAAAAAATAATTACCAATATTATAGTATGAGATTTAATTCTATTTCATTAGATGAAGATAATTTATCTTGTAATAGTAAACCATTTAATATTCAAAATTTACAAGAAGAAGAAAAAGCTTATACATTAGTTATTAATCCACAAAAAGAATTTTGTAATAATTCAGGTGTTGGATTAGTTATAACTAAATTAATTGGTAATGATATAGATATTGATTTCTTAGATAAAAGAAATGAAGAGTATTTGGATAAATTAAAACAAGAACATGATAAAGTTAAATTTTATTTCAAAAATTTAATTAAACAATTAGATATTGATCTTGAATATGATGTTTTTTATATTAATAATACAAGAAAAATAGTTTTTAAAATTAATAACTTTAATCAAAACAGTAATTTTTTTCACAATGTAAAAATTTATCAAGAAAATAAAACTATAATAATTGAAATAACAGAAACAGAAGAATTAAAAACTAATAAAAAAAGTTACTTCGACTATGATACAAAAGAAGCATTTAATGAAATAAAGATAATATTAAATGAATTTGATAAAAGTAGCAATTATAAAATTTCTCTAAATAATACTTGATATTTAAGTTATATTTTTATACAATTAACTTCTATATTAACTAGGAGATTTAAAAATGCAAAAAACAGGCACAGTCACTATTAGTCATGAACACTTTAAAAAATCTAAATTAGAGTATTCAAACTGGATGCAAGCTGTTTTTAGAGAAGCCATTCAAAATTCTGTTGATGCTGGTGCGAGTTTAATCACTATTGATTACCATCAAATGGATAATAGAAATATTAATCTAACATTTTCAGATAATGGTTCTGGTATGTCTCTTGATATACTTCTTAATGTTCTTTTAACTATGGGCGGTTCTAAAAAAGATAATGGTAATGCTATTGGAGGTTTTGGTTACGCTAAATCTATTCTTTTCTTTGCTCATAATGAATATACCATTAAAACAAAAGATATTATTCTTAAAGGTGAAGGTGGAAATTACAGCTATACAGAAAATAATCCTTTTGTTAAAGGTACTGAATTTAATATTATAATTGAAAATGATTATTACCATACACAAATAGAAAATGTAGACGAATATTTAAAAGAAATTATAGAGTTCTCTTCTTTTAATAAAGTAAAATTTATTATTAATGGAAAAAAGAACCTTTACAAATCTAAAAAATTTAATTTTGAATTAAATAGTGATTTAGGAAAAATCAAATTTTCAGATAATGGATATAGTAATAATTCTGATTTATGGATACGTGTTAATGGTTTAGCTATGTTTAAGCATTCTGTTTATCAAAGAGAAAAACAATCCAGTTTTGTAGGAATTTTAGATTTAAATAAATCCCCACTTGAAGCATTAACAGCGAATAGAGATGGATTACAGTATAAATACTCTTCACAGCTTAATAGTATTTTTGCGAAACTAAGTGAAGAAAGAGAAAAATTAACTTATGATGGAATGTTTAATTTTATTCTTAATGAACAAAAAGAAGTTACTGAAGAATCGACTGATAAAGATTCTGGTTCTTATGTATTATTTGTTGAAGAATTTAAAAAGGTTGATATAGAAAATACAAAAGAACAAAAAAACTTTATTGATGTTGAATTGAAAAAAGTTTTTAAAGATCTTTCTAATGAAGAAAATAAATTCCAAGAGTTTTTTCAGCGGTCTGTAAAAAAAATAAATGAAGATTTTTATCCTGTTAATTTTGTTATTTCTACTGAAAAAAATGAAGAGGTGAAATTTTCTTTATATAGAGCATTCTTTTCTGAATTAGTTAAAAAAACTAATATTAAAATTGCTATATATTGGGATGTTATTATTAATCATTTGTTACAAACAAGTTATGTTAAAGAAATTATTGATTATAAATCTGGCAGTTTTTATTTAGGTGACGATAAAATATTTAAAGGATTTGTTTTTGGAAATGACACTTTATTAGGAAGTAATTCTTATGATAATGAAAAAGGATATACATTATCTATTAATCCAAAAAATTCACATGTTAAATTAGACTTTGAGACAATCTTTGATATTGCAATTCATGAAATTTGTCATTTTAAAGTAAATAATCATAATGAAGTTTTTTGTTTTGAAGAATTTTTATTTAGAAGATGTATACAAAATGAAATTAAAAAATCTGATATAAAAAAGGAAATTCAAGAAAAATTAAATCTAATTAAAAGTAGCTAAAAGCTACTTTTAATGTTATAATTTTTTGAAAAGAGGAAAACAAATTGAAAGATATTTTTATTAATAAAAAAACTTGGCAAACATTTACAGAAGCGGAAATGAATGAATACATTCAAAAGGTTTTTAATTATTATAGAAAAAACGGTTTTCCTTATTTTAACTCTGATAAAATTTTTAGAGATAGAGAATTTTTAAAAACAAAAAAATATGATTTTAAAAATGTTATAGACAAAGAAAATAAAACAATAAAGCAAACAATGCATGGTTTAAGTTTAGCTTGGTCTTATATGCCTCATAGTTGGGAAATTATTTGTGGAAATAAAAAAACACCTTTTGAAGTATTTCACAATGATGAATTATTTATAAAAGTAATCGAAAAAAGAATAAAGATGGGTGATAATATTTCTGATAATGGTATCAGAAAAATGCTTAAACTTTTTACAGGTACACAATCCGTTAGTAATTTTAGACCTACTGCGGCAGCAGCTATTTATTCTTTATTTTGTAAAGAAGGTGATACTGTATGGGATTTTTCTTCGGGGTTTGGAGGGAGATTAATAGGGGCTGAACTGGCAAAAGTAAATTATATAGGCACAGATCCTTCAACGTTAACTTATAATGGATTAATTGAATTAAAAAAAGATTATATTAAAAGTATTAAAAGTGAAATACATAAATTAGGTAGTGAGGAATTCAAACCAAAAGAAAAAAGCATTGACTTTATATTTACTTCTCCACCTTATTTTAATTGGGAGAAATATAGCAATGAAGAAACACAAAGTTATAAAAAGTTTTCTTCAAGAGAAGAATGGATAAATGGTTATTTATTTAAAACTTTTCGAAATTGTCACTATGGATTAAAAGATAATTCATATATGGCTATTAATATAGCAAATATTAGCATTTTTAAAACATTAGAGGATGAAACTATAAAAGTAGCTGAAAAAGCTGGATTTAAGCTTATTGATACTTGGAAATTAGCATTATCTAATCCCAACATGAAAAACAAAGCATCATCTTTTAAATATGAACCCATTTATATTTTTAAAAAAATATAATATTATTTATAAATAAAACAAAACCTACATAAGTAGGTTTTATTTTTTTATTTTCTTTAATCCATATTGATTTATTTTGGAATAAGTTTTATTTTCATCTTTTAATACTAATTCATTTTTTTTGAATGGTCTATAATCTACATGATGATGCCAACGATTAAACTTCCAAACAACACTTGCAACATCAGGATGTAAATCTGCAAGCATTTGAGATTTGGGTAGCGTACCTTCTTCATCATAAAATTCTTTTGAATTTCCACCACGCATTCTTTGAGTTGTTACTTTTCCACATAGAAAAGCATTGAATTGAATTGTGCATTTACCATCTTTCAGCACACGCAAAGACAAATCAGTATCTTCATTATATCGACCACGCCATCTATAACCAGCTTCATTTTCTATTAGTAAACAAGAGTAAATTCTGGTATTAATAATAAATGGTGGTACAGAATCTTCTTTTTTACAAAATGAATAATAATTCAAACCCGCAACTGGAACATTAGTAAATCTATCAACAAAATCTTCTGAAGCGGCTATTGTAGAAGCGCATTCTACTTCTAATTTTTGGTTATCTGTTAAATAATGGAAAGCATCGAGGTTATCATCCATAACCCAATGTCTTTTAAAACCATTTTCTTTTGAATGATTAATACAGAAATTACGAGCAGCGCCTGGACCTTTACTTTTTTCAAATCCTAAATTATCACAAGTATCATATTCTTCTAAATATTTTTTAGGCAATATTATTAGTTCTGATGAATCATTTTTATTTTCATTATATAATTCATATTCTTGCTCTTCTACAACTATATAGTGATTTATTCCCATTGTGTGTAATGCTTTTGTCGTTAAACCATTTATATATCTACCTTTTGATACAATATAAACAGGATAACGATTTTTTATATCGTTATCTGATATATATTTTTCTTTAACCCCACCCCAATGTGATTTAAATGGATACCAAATACTTTTTGTTTTTTCTGTAATTTTCTGATTTGATATTTGAGCGAGTTCTTCTCTATTTTTGAATATAAAATTAAAATCTATTTCTTTTGCACCACGTTCAACAAATTCTTTATAATTTTTTTCATTTTCAAATCTTATAAATATATTTTTATCTTTATTTTCAAAAAAAATAGTACTCTTTTTATAAGGCTTCTTTTTATTTTGTTTAAAGTGAGGCATTCCTACCCATAATTTATTAATATCTTCCATGTCAACTCCACATTTTAATATTAAGCGTATTTGTAGTCACCTAAATTCTCAACTCTTTCTAATAAATCATCAAGAACATTTAAAAGATTATTTAATAATGTATCTACTTCAATTAAAATATCTTCATCACTTGAAGTTGCACTTAATTCACCAAATAAAATATAAACACCATTTGCAATAGATACAGAACTTAAATCAATAATGCTATTAACTGTCAAAAATTCTTTATTAAGTTCATTTTGTTGAGCTTTATTTAATTCTTTTTCATTAAAAAGGTTAACTTGAAATATAATTCTTGAATTTTTATTTTGACCTTCAAAATCTTCAATTCTTGCTATTACTGGATATTTTTCATAATCTACTGCAATAATTTTTAAATAATCCTCACCAGAAACTTCTGAAAAATCACAATTCAATTTATATCCACTGTCTGTTATTTCACCATTTAATAATTCTTTTACATCATCTAATGTTTTTGTTTTTGACATTTTTATCTCCTAAGTAATATATCTAAATAAAATATTATCTCTATTTTTTTCTTTTGCAATAGTAATTAAGAATAAATATTTAATTATTTATTTAAAAAAAAGCTTAATTTACAAATGTTTTTTTAAAATATAAAATAACATTTATTATAATAAAAAAAACGACAATTTGAATTGTCGTTTTTAAATATTAAATACTTTTTAATTTAATGTTATACTATTAGCCACTACCTCTGTACCATCTTTCAATCTAAATCTAAATTTGACAAGGGCGTTAATATTAGTAGCATTACAATTTAGAAGACCACCTGTATTTGTATACCAAATATCTTCTTGAATATTTTGAGTATTATTTGTATTTCTAAATGTACAACTAGCATTACCATCTGATAATACGTCTAACATCCAAGCATCTATTTCATTACCTGATACTACGTCAAGTCTTGTTGTACACTCATTTTGTAGACCGTTACATTCTTTTGTAGATTCAGTTCTTACAGTGATGTAATTACCTGCAACCTCATAAGCAATATCTGAATTATTCGGTCTTGGTATTTCTATTGTTAAAGGATTAACAATAGGATCATTGTCAGATTTAATTTCTACTACTTGTGATGTTTTCCATTCTGGAACTTCTGATACGCCACAGTTAAATGCTGGAACTGGTGTGCTTACACAAGATAGAGTTCCTTCTAATGATAATGCTTCATTTGTTGGAGTAGGATCATCATCTATGCACATTAAAGTACCAGTATATTCAGTTTCATAACAAACACCATTTTCATATATATAATTAGTTTGTAATACTTCTTGGCTACCATTTCCTTGTATTGGAGTTGTTAAGTTTATTCCTGTACTACAAGCTGCACCTGCTTGACCGCTTGGTATATTAGCAACTTGTGCATATGTACCACAATAACCAGCAGGTGTAGCAGGGTAAGATAATGAAGCAGTTATTGCTATCTTAGGTGAAGTTAATGTTTTACCATCGTTGTATCTAATTACAAAAACAACATTTGCATTTGCTGGTTTATCAGTAGTTTGAGAACAGGTTACAGATATATTATTTGTTGTCCATTCAGTTGATTGAGCACCAACCAAATTACATTGTGAACCACCATCATAAAATATTTGCCAATCCTTAACATTAGATTGCTGTGCTGATGTAAAGCAAATATTTGAGGTATCACTTACACCATATACTGATTCACTTCTTGTTATACAAGAGTTAACACTTGAATTATTACTTTGAACAGCTTTATCAAGTAAAGGAGCACCATCACCATTACCATAACCTATTGAAGTAGTTCCTGTATTTATATTGAATACTCTACCAAAATTAACTGTTACTGTTGGTGTTACGTTTTGGTTAACATAATTTCTATGAGTTAATGCCTCTGTAAAAGCACTTACTGTTTTACTTGCCCAATCTTTTTCTGGTATAATTTGATCTACCCATTGACCTGATTGACATATTTGAGGATTTAGTTTCCATTGTGGACAATGTATGCCATCACCTTCTGGATACCAACCTTTTGCTGGACAGCTTGAATATCCACTTGGGAAAAAACAATTTTTTGAAGGATCTGTTATAGGTGTAGCTGTACAGAATTTAGTACAATTTTGATCACCTGTTGTTGGATTTTGAGTACACTCTATATAACAACCGTTACCTTCATCAATAAATATTGAAGGATCACCAGAAGGTTGAGTTTGAGTGTCATCATAATAACATTGAGGAATACTTGTTTCTACACAGTTTTTATCATTAGGTGAAAAACCAGTTATTGTAGGAGCAAATTCTGGATCGCCTGAATAATTAGTTATATCAACAAAGTTTCCGTATCTACATTGATAAGTAATTACACCTATATTTTCATTACTTGGGTTATTTGCTGAAGTTTTTATTGTTTCATTATGAGGTGTAACATATTCAAGAGTTTTATGATTACAAGCTGCACCTCCCACAACCCAAGTGTTTGCACTTAATGTATTACACTCTTTTGGTTTACAAACTTCATTTGTTACATTCCAAGTACCGTTATTACAAGTATAACTAACGTTACCTTCCATTTTATTATTTTCATTGTTAATAGTTACAACACTTGTTGGCGCTGTTCTACTTGGGAAGTTCTTAGAAGAATGTCTACATTGCTCTGGATCACCATCTTCACTTAACCATGAATTATCAGAAAAGCTATTATTGCAACTTAAGTTACAACTTTCTTCCCATATTTCCCAATTTCCATCCCAACAAAATGCTTTAACACTGCCTATTGAATTTTCAGGAGTTGGATTTCTTGAAGTAAATATAGAGTTATGTTGTTGAAATGGTAAATTAAACTGACAAGATTGACCTGCACCATTTGAAACATTTACTACTGTTGCATCACAACTTTGAACTTCATATTGACAATTTGAACCCTCATTATAAAATTCACCATCAAAACAACGCCATACACCATTACTTCTATCATTATCAAAATAAGCATCAGAATTGTCTAAATTTGGATTTACTACTAAATCACCACTTTGCATTGGGAATGTTGCACCAGCACTTCCAGGGTTCATTGGAGATATTGTAGCATAACAATAATCTTCTCTATCACCATTTAAAACTTTATCTTTAAACTGTTGAGATCTATCTATTCCTCTTGGATCTTGTGGTAAAACATAACTACCTGAATCTGGTCTTGCCCACATTGGTTCTGTAACAGGCCACAAATGAGAATTTCTCCAGTTATCATTTTCTTTATATCTTGCTGGTAATCTATCTGGATCACCTATTGTGTCACCTGCTAAACAAGGATCTGGTACAAGATCACATTTGGAATCTATTATTTCTAATGTTCCAGAGTTACATGCTATTTTAGCAAAACCTTGATATGCATCAGCAGTATTTTCGTTTTCAAATAGAAATGATTGACCATCTTCTAAATCAGCAACGTCAGCATAACAGTTAGCGCCAGTACCAAAATCACCCCATTCAATAGTATCAGAAGCACAACTACCTACACCTTCTGAACTGTCAAGGAATGGAGCATAAGTTGCCATACACGCATTATACGCTGCTGCTTCCATGTCACCACCAAAGGAATTGTTATCTGTCAATGATTCTCTTTGAGTACAAGCTATGTGCGCTTGTGAAAAAGTTAAAGTTCCATTATTAATACCAGCAGTACCCGTAAATTTACCTGATATATTTTCTTCTATAAATCTTTTTCTTTCTTGATACTCTTCATATGTTTCTCTATTAGTTCCATCAAACTTGCCTGAATCTATCGCAAGTAAATTCGAGGAAAATAACATAGTACACACTGTTGATATTATTAAAAAACTCTTTTTCATTTTTTACTCTCTTTTTTTCTTTAATTAAAATATAACATAAAAATATTTTATTTAAATAAAATTCATTTAATTTTAAAAAAATATACTTTATTTATTAAATTATTCACAAAAATATCCCAAGATATTTACACCGTTTTGAACACCTAAAATTATAGTTCTATTACAATTAACGGATGTATTTATTCTACAATTTGCTGTCGCATTATCAACAACCCATTTCCCCTTCATACATTGAACGTTTGCGCTTCCTATCATGTTTTTATGATTATCAATGGCTTCTGTAACAGAACTAAAAATTCTTTTATCTTCCTTAATAAAACTAGCAGTACCAGTAATTCCATTAACTGATGTTACCTCTGCTATACATTTTGGTTTTTCTCTAAATATAGCACTTTCTTCAAAAGGATCTTCAAATATACTTGAACCTACTTCTTCTGAAGAATTTGTAACTGTATCTTCTGAATCATAATTTATTATTTCTTCTACTATTTCGTCAACATTTCCTCCATTTGCACTTAAATAGCTTAATTCATGTCTTAATTCTGAAAGTGTTCTTGAATTTGATGAACTTTCAACTTCTAATGGCTCTAATTCTTCTGAATCACCATTGGCATTTAAAGATCTATTAGAAGCTATAAAGTCTTTATCACTCCAAGCCACTTTAGCTCCTATTGCACAAGTTTGGGATTCACAACTAGCGGTTCCTGAAATTAAATTCCAACTTCCGTTGTTACAATAAAACTGAGCATTTCCTGCAAAATAATTACTTTGTGATACAGCCCTTAATGTTTTTCCATGAGCTTTTTCTAATAAAATGCTACCACAAACTCCAACATTTCCTGAAATTTGAGAGGTACTACTACAAGCTGATACATTGCCGCTTGAATCCCATTTTAAACAAGCAGAACTACAAGTATTTTGTGAGCTTCTTGAATCAACCATATTAAATGAAGAACCCCAATTTCCATTAGAACACTTATATTTTGCTGTAATTTTGCCA